>Ga0187766_10000123_pt1 | contig 37215 bp, 32 predicted proteins | sample 0216_QUI02_MP05__4_FD_132971 | JGI IMG/M metagenome (GOLD analysis project Ga0187766, IMG submission 132971) | Tropical peat soil microbial communities from peatlands in Department of Meta, Colombia - 0216_QUI02_MP05_20_MG | ecosystem: Environmental > Terrestrial > Soil > Wetlands > Peat ... | reverse complement strand
GCGACCAGGAGCTGGCGCACGGCCGGCACCGCGGCTGGATGCACGGCTTTCCCCACGCAGTAAAGGACCTGACTCCGACTCGCGGGCTGCGCACTACCTGGGGCTCTCCTCTGCTCGAAACCGTGCCCGGCGAAGACGCGATCTTTGTCGAGCGGATGAGGAGCAACGGCGCCATCATCATCGGAAAAACCAACGTGGCCGAGCTTGGCATGGGATCGCAAAGCTACAACCCTGTCTTCGGAACCACGCTGAATCCCTACAATCTATCCAGGACCGCAGGGGGCAGCAGCGGAGGCGCGGCCGCGGCGCTTGCCCTGCGTATGCTGCCCGTCGCCGATGGCACCGACATGATGGGCTCACTGCGCAATCCCGCCGCTTACAACAACATCGTATCGCTGCGTCCTTCCTTCGGGCGTGTGCCCTCCGCCGAGATCGAGCTGTTTCTTGGGCAGTTGTCGGTCGCAGGCCCAATGGCACGGAGTGCCGCCGACCTCGCCATGCTGCTCTCGGTGATGGCCGGGCCGGATGCGCGCATGCCTCTCTCGATTGACGAAGATCCGGCCATCTTCACCCGCGGCCTGGAACGCGATTTCCGCGGTACTCGCGTAGCCTGGCTCGGCGATCTCGGCGGTTATCTGCCCATGGAGCCCGGCCTGGTGGAACTCTGCCGCGCGGCGCTCAAGATGCTGGAAGCCATCGGGTGCGCAATCGAAGAAGCTGCGCTGGGCTTCCCGCCGGAGCGGATGTGGCACGCATGGATCACGCTGCGGCATTGGCTCATTGCCGGCAATCTGAGTGCGTTGTACAAGGATCCGGCCAAGCGTGCACAGATGAAGCCGGAGGCCGTCTCGGAAGTCGAAGGCGGCTTGAAGCTGACTGCGGAGGATGTGTACCAGGCCTCCGTCACACGCTCCGAGCTTTATCGCGCTGTGCTAAAGCTCTTCGACAGTTACGAATACCTCGTGCTGCCCAGCGCGCAGGTATTTGCCTTCGACGCCAGTGTGCACTGGCCGAAGACGGTCAACGGCATCACCATGGATACCTACCACCGGTGGATGGAGGTCGTGGTGCTGGCGTCCATGCTCGGGTTCCCAGTGGTCAATGTGCCGGTTGGCTTCAGCCGCGACAATCTGCCCATGGGCATGCAGATCATCGGCAAGCACCATGCCGATTTTGCTGTGCTGCAACTCGCCCATGCTTACGAAGGGGACACGAACTGGGTCCGGGACCGGCTGCCGCCGATACTCAGCCGCGCTTAGAATCCTTTCCATGCGTGTCGCCATCGTCTCCGATATTCACGGCAACCTTACCGCCCTTGACGCCGTTATTGCCGATTTCAAGACGATCAGTCCTGACCTCGTAGTACACGCGGGCGATCTGGTGGTAGGCGGACCTCGTCCAGCAGAGGTCATTGACCGCATCCGCGAGCTCGGCTGGGCTGGCGTGGTGGGCAACACCGACGAGGTGCTGTGGGCTCCGGAAAAGTTCGCGGAACAGGTGCAGCGCGCCCCCAAGCTGCGGGAGTTGCTGAAGGCCCTGTCCGATGAAGCCGCGGCCACTCGCGAGCTGCTCCAAGCCGAACGTCTCGCCTGGCTGCAAGCGCTTCCATTCGGATGGCAGAACCATGGCATCGGCTTGCTGCATGCCAGCCCCGGTGACCTGTGGCAGGCTCCCATGCCGGAGTGCGAGGACCAGCAGCTTAGGGCGACCTACGGCGCGCTCGGCTCCCGGATCGTGGCATATGGACACATCCACCGGCCGTACGTACGGCAGGTTTCGGGATTGGTTGTCGCCAACAGTGGCAGCGCCGGCATGCCCTATGATGGCGATCCACGGGCTTCCTATCTTCTTGTCGAGGACGACCGGGCGACGGTCCGGCGCGTGGAATACGATGTGGAAGCCGAGGTCAAATACCTGCTCGGCTCAGGTTATCCGCGTGCCGCCTGGCTGGCAGAGATTCGTCGCCGCGGAAAGTATGTGCCGCCTTTTTGACGGTCTCTGGCCTTCCGTCACCGCGCGCACCACGGCAATCGCTTGTGGTTTTCGAGCGCTCGCGCTAGAACCAGCGTAGTGCCCGATCCAACTCTTATCGTCGCCGAAACGCCGGCGGCAACTCCGCGCGCGGAATTCGTGGTGCGCGCTCCGCAACCGAGCTCTTTGCGCCGGTGGGCCGTCCTGCTTTTTCTCTCGCTCAACTTCCTGTTCATGCTGACCTCCACCGGGCGGGTGCGGACGACCGATGAAGTGATGACCCTGTTTGAGTCCGAGAGCCTAGTGCTGCGCGGATCGACGGCAGTGCCGCAGGCGGTCGCCGCCCGTCTTTTCTTCGGACGCTACGATCGCCAGGGCCGGCCGCGTGCCGCCTATGCACCCGGCCAGGCGCTGGCCACGATGCCGTGGTATGCGCTGGGCCACTATGTGCTGGGAAAAGCGCCTGGTGTTCCGGAAAATGCTCGCGACCTGATGGTGGGATTCGCCCTGGCTCTTAGCAGCGCGAGCCTTGCGGCCGCCGCTGCCACCTTCGCCTTCCTCATCTTCTGCGGGATGGGCATCGAGCGGCGTACTTCGCTGCTGGCGACCTTGCTGCTGGCGCTGGCCACGCCGCTTCTCGCATACTCCGGCTGGTTTTTTTCTGAGCCTCTGGCCTGCGCCTTGGTATTGGCAGCGGCCTTGAGTCTGTTCGCACGCAACGACCGCATCCCGCTTCGGCGCGCGGCACTGGCCGGCGCGCTCTTGGGTGCTGCGGTTCTGGTTCGGCCTACGCACATCCTGATGACGCCGATCTTTCTGCTGGCCATCCTGGTGCGGGAACGGCGCTCGGGGGTAAAGCCCGCGCTGGTGGTCGCGACGGTGCTGGCGGTGGGGATCGCCGCATACCTCGCCTACAACTATTACGTTTTCGGCAACGCGCTCCAGTTCGGGTATCCCGACTCGGTGGAGGCGGGCAAGCACGTGACCGGGTTCGAGACTCCGCTGCACGTGGGGCTGATGGGATTCCTCTTCTCACCGGGCAAGTCGATCTTCCTCTTCGCTCCGCCGGTCCTGCTGGCGCTGTGGGGCCTTCCTGCGCTGTGGCGGCGCGATCGCGGCCTGGCGACCATCGCTGCCATCAGTCTGCCGCTGGCGCTGGGCTTCTACGCGCGCTATACCCAATGGGAAGGTGGATACTGCTTCGGCCCGCGCTACCTGGTTCCGGCGCTCCTGTTGCTTTCACTTGCCCTGGGACCGGTTCTGGCGGAAGCGGGACAAAGCACGCGGGCAGTCGCCACCCTTCTCTTCGTCACCGGAGTCGCGGTGCAGATGCTCGGCCTGGCCACCAGCTTTCTCGAAGCTGAGGTCGGCCACCACTATTACGATCAGCGGTTTGACTACAGGATGGGCTACAACGCGCTTGCAGTCCAGGGTGAACTCCTGGTCAAGTACTTGAGCAGCCACGAACCAGCTCGCATTGGGCTGGGATTCGATCGGTGGTTCGTCTTCCTGGGCAAAGCCGGCGTGAGCCACGGCACCCTATGGGCGTTGGGGCTCGCAATGGCGAGCGGTGTCGTGCTATCGACCACAGCGCTGGTGCGGTGCGTGCGCCGCGGGGAGGTTCCGCCCGTGCCCGCGCATGCAAGTTCCATCGGCGCAGACTAGAGCAGGGTCGTTTCTTCTGTGTCCCGCGGCTGTTTCGGAAAGGACCGACCTCAGCGGGGCCCTACGCCCTTCCTTCCTTGAATTGTCATCCCAAGGCGGCATGCAGGAGCTTGGTCCGTCCGAGACCGGCACTCAGGATCCCAGCGCAACAAGCTAATTGAACTGCGCCAACTGGGACTCCAGCTCGCTGAGGGCCTGGTTCAGCATCTCCCGGTGCCGCGGATTCTGGCTGACCTGCAATTGCTGAAGTACCCGGCTGCGTGAGAGCAGCAACGCCTGATGGCGGCGCATGCGTTCCGCATCCGGATAGTCGTCCTGGCTGGATTCCTGGTTGCTGGTTTCGGCGGATTCAATCTGTGATTCCACGGACTTGCTTTCCCAACCTCTAGCCATCAGTTGATTATACGAACTCCGACGCACAAAATCAGGTGCTCTCACGGGTGCCGCTGGCAAAAAATCTTTAGCCGGCTCACCAGTACGTCTGTAACCGGACCTAAAGTAATTTGAGCATCCACAAGGGCCGAAATTACTATCGGAGGCGAGGTGAAAGGCATGGCCACGGAAGTCATCCTCCCGCAACCGGGTTACGCCAAGATGAGGCGTTGGCCCCGCTACCGCATTAACGTGCCTGTGCGCGTGGTCGTGCAGCGCCCGGACAAGACCGTGATCGTAAGCGGCCGGGGCATGGAACTGAATGAGGGTGGCATGGCTTTTTTTGCCGGAGTCGAACTGAAGGTGGGCCAGCGCGTGGAAATCGAGTTCACTCCTCCCTACGACGGCCAGCCCGTGCGGGTGCGTGGTGTCATCCGCGACCGCAACGCATACAACTACGGCTCCGAATTCCTGCTCCTGAATGGAGAGGACAAACTCCAGGTGAGCCAAATCCGTCAAGTGTTGCAGGCGATGGGATCTCCCGCGGACGACTGACCCCCGTCCAGATCGCGAATTCGCTACGCGCACTTGGCAACTGCGGCAGGCTCAAGCCTCTTCAGCAAAGATTCGACCAACTTCTCCTTGTCGTGAAGTTCGGCCTTGAACCGAGTGTCCTCGGTCTTGTAGATCTCTTCCCGCAGCTCCTGATAGTCGCGGCGTAGTAATTCCGCCAGGAAAACCAGCTCTTCAGAACTCAGGTCCATCTGCATGTGAGTTCCACCCCCAGAATCCAATTGTAGTCCTGCCTGTGCCGGCCAACGCTCTAAGCCTCTTCCAACCCTTACTCAGCCGCGAGCTTCCAGCCCTTGTTCGCGCGGACGAAGGTCAACGACGCCTGCGCCGGTTCCACGTGGTAAAAGGCGACACCGTAATTCTGAATGAGCGTAGAACGGTCCCAGGTGTTGAAGCTCTTGGCCAGCGGCCCAGCGGCATCAAAAGCGTTGCCCAGTTCGTTGGGCGCCCACTTCCACGTGAATTGCACAGAGGCGACGTCGCGGCCGCTCATCGTGATCTTCGACACGGACGCCAGCTCGCGTTCCGCCAGGGGAACCGTGTAACCCATGCTTCCATCCGAATTTCTGGTCTTCACGACGCCCGGGATGGCAGCGAGCCTGCGCTCGCCATCGGGCGTCAAGGCCACGCCCACTGCGTCACCCTTCGCCGGCCCCAGTTTCAGAATGCCGGCTTTTTCCAGCAGGCGGTAGTGAGGATCGCGAATCTTCTCGTCCACGCTGGGCACGAGCACGCCGACGTGGAAGTGGACGGTAGCGGGCCCTTCTCCCTTCAAGTAGGCGGCAACCAGTCCTGCGGCCTGCGGCTGGGACAGACTGTGGCCGGGCGCCAGCCAATAGCCGATCGCGCCCACGATCACGGCCACCAGCACCAGGACCAGCACCAGCGGTATGACAAAGGAGGATTCTCTCTGCAGCTTGAGTTCTTCTTCAAACATCGCGCCCTCCCGCGAGAGCCGTTGTCCGGGTCCCGCAACAACGGTCAACAGTCCTACACTCTCCACTATAGGCCGCTGTGGTTAGGGGTCTGTGACCACGCTTACAAGCGCGCGTGATGGATAGTCCGCCGTTCTCCTCGGATTGAAATCACGAGTGAGTGTGATTGCGGTCACTGTGTGCAGGCAGCGTTGAGTCGTGAAATGGAAAGTGCGGGAATCCGCCGGCGAGGGATGCCATGAGCAACGAAAGGGTGGTTGCCGTTGAGCGTTGTCCGAGGTGCGGCGCCAGTTGCGCTTCCCACCACAAGTTCTGCGCAGAATGCGGCATGTTCCTGCGCGACGCGCTGCTGGACCAGCGCTTGCTGCTGGCCATGACCTACGAAGGCGAAGGCCGCAATGATGACGCCCGCCGGGAACTGGAGCGCATCGTGGGATCAAGTCCCGACCACGCGCTCGCCAATCACCTGCTGGGCAACTTGTATTTCCACGAAGGGGTGCTGGAAGTGGCGACGCGCTTCTATCAGAAAGCCGTAGCCGTGGCGCCACGATTCACCCTGGCGCATTACGACCTGGGCGTGGCCTGGTATCACCGCGGCAACATGCTGGAGGCCATCCGCTGCTTTCGCCGCTGCCTGGAGATCGATCCGCACTACAACGCCGCGCATTACCGGCTGGCGCTGGCGCTGTTCCACGCCGGACAACTGGAAGAAGCGCTCCAGCAGTTCGAAGAGTCCATTATCCTCACGCCGGAATACCTGATGGCTCACTACCACATCGGCGTGATCCGCGAGCGCCGGGGTGAGATGCAAGCCGCCGAGCGCGCCTTCGAATACAGCGAGGACCAGGCGGTGGGCGAGGTCAGCAGCCTGTTTCACCTGGCGGTAATCCGCCGCGCGCGGGGTGATGTGGCCGGAGCCGAGGAATGCCTGCGGCGAGCGCGCGAATTCGGACAAGCGCAGAAAGTGCCCGCCGGGCGGCAGTAGGCTCTGCCGCAAAAGGTCGGAGGCGACACCACGGTATTACATGGCCGACGCGGGCATCTCACGCGTTTCCTGTCCGGAATCCACGCTGAATACTGAGACCGGCTGGCTTTTGCCCTTCACCTGCAACGGCGCCAGGTGGGTGATTTGGAACTCAGGAGCGGGGCCGAGGTCCCGGGCGGTGTCCTCGGAGATGAGCGTCTGGCCCGCGCGCGCGTTCGCCATCAGGCGTGACGCCACATTCACCGGGTCGCCGATTACGGTGTAATCGATGCGGCGCGGCGAGCCGATGTTTCCGGCGGTTACCACACCGGTGTTCACGCCGATCCCGACACCCAAACAGGGCCAGCCTCGCGCGGAAGCGTCGCGGTTCATCTCGTTCACCAGACGCTGGATGGCGATGGCGGAGCGCACCGCGCTGGCGGCATCGTTGCCCTTGGAGATGGGCGCTCCGAACACCGCCATGACACCGTCGCCGAGGTATTTGTCGAGCGTACCTCCATAATCGAAGATGACGTCGGTGACGCGGGTGAAGTATTCGTTCAGGATCTCGACGATCTTTTCCGGCGGCAGGGTCTCGGACAGACTGGTGAAGTTGCGGATGTCGGCGAACAGGATGGTGACCTTCTGGCTCACGCCGCCCAGCTTCACCTCCTGCGGGTGGGCGGCGATCATCTCCACCACTTCGGGAGAAAGGAAACGCTCCAGGGCGGAGCGCTGCATGGCATGCTCGGCCAGTTCGGCGTGCGTCTTGGCGCTGTCGATGGCGGCGGCGGCCTGCGCCGCTACCACCGTGAGCACGTCCAGCTCATCCTGGGTGAAGGCCGCGGTCTTGTTGAGGTTGTCCACGTAAAGGACACCGGCCAGGCGGTTGCGCGCGACCAGCGGGGCACAGATGGCGGAGCGCAGGCCGGAGATCATCATGCTTTCGCTGGCGCGGAAGCGTTCGTCGGCGGAGAGGTCGGTGATGAGGATGGGCTGCAGCTCCGTCTTCATGCGTTCCAGCACGGAGCGGCTGAGGATGATCTGCGGCTGCTCCTTGGCGGGGGCCACGCGGTAGCGCACTTCGGTCTGCCGTGTGACCTCGCCCTTTTCGTCGAAGAGCATGATGAAGCCGCGCTCCACGCCTTCGACGCGAAAGGCCAGACCCATCACTTCCGCTGCAATGTCGTCGATCGAGAGCTTGGCATGCAGGGCCTTGCCAGCGTCGTACAGCATGCGCAGCAGGAAGTTTTCCCGCTGCAGTTTGTCGATGGTGGCGCGAGCCTCGCGATCCACGCCGGTCTTGGGGATCTCTACCGCCTCGCCGACAGGGCCGCCGCGCAGCACGTTCTCGACGGCCGAAGGAATCTCGGCGCGGCGGATCTGGAGCGCCGCCTCGTCCACCGACTCGAACACCAGCTCGTAGGCGCCGATGCGCGCCCGGTCGCCCTTATGCAACTCGACTTCGGCGGTGATGCGCGCGCCGTTCACCATGACCCCGTTGGTGCTGCCGCGGTCAGCGATGAGCACCGCTCCCTCCGGCAATTGCTTGACCACGGCGTGAAAGCGGGAAACACTGGGGTCGTTGAGCACGAGGTCATTGGCATTGCCACGGCCGACGGTGATCACCGGCTTGGTCAGTTCCAGGATGCCACGCTTGCCGTCGGGAGCCGAGATGATGAGCCTCGCCATGGCGCGGACTAGGGCTTTTCCTTCTCCAGCACTTCGTCCACCCCCACCGTCTTGCCCTTCTCGATCTCGACCGAGCGGTGAACGGTCTTGTAGCCGGGAAGGATGATGGCGAGATCATACTTGCCGGGCTTGACGCTTACCTTGGTGGGCGTCGTCTGGGCCGCCGCGGCGTTGTTCAGAGTGACGTGCGCGCCATCCGGATGTGTGGTCACATCCAGCGTCCCCATGTCTTCGGGGGAACCGCCGCCGCCAAACAGCCGCTTCAGCTTGGAGGCTTTGGCGGGAGCGAGTTTGGGCGACAGGTTCACGGTCTGGCCCTCGGCGAGCTGGACCACGGTGCTTTCGTCCTTGAAACCCTCCATGCGCAGCCGCACCCTGTGCTCGCCCTGCGGAACGGCCACCTTGGCCGGCGTGAACTTGTTGGTGGGCTTTTCATCCACCAGAATGGCCGCACCCGGCGGATCGCTCTGCAACTCGAGGACTGCGCCCGACACGACCAGCGGCACGTCCAAGCTCGCGGTCTTGCCGGCGACGACGTCGAGCTTGCGTTGCGCTGCCGCATATCCCACTTTCGAAAGAGCGAAGGCATGTGTGCCGGCCTTGAGCGGCGGTGAGTCGAAGGGCGTAAGGAACGAACCGCCGCCGTCAATGGTAACGGTAGCGCCGGGGGGATTCGAAGTGACGCGCACTGTGCCTGTGGCAGCCTCCGGCGCGGGCGCGGACGCGGGCTGCGGCGCGGGAGGCGGTTGATTCGCCGCCGCCTTCACTTTGGGCTTGGCCGCCGGGGGCGTCGGACGCTGCTGCGCGCGTGGCTCAGCCGCCGGTGGGGTCCCTGCGGGCTGCGCCGGGGCCGGCGGGGTCTGGACGGGCGCAGCCGCCGTTTCGGCAGCCGGCGCAGCGGGGGTTTCGGCAGCCGGCGCAGGTGGCGGCGGAGCTTCCTGGGTAACTGCCGCAGGTGGTGTGGCGATTGCTTCCTGCGCCTGCTGCTGATGCCGGCGATGCACGCGCCAGGCCAGGACACCCCCGATCAGCACCAGCACGACGACGATTCCTCCAAGCACACGCGCGTTGACTCCCTTCGCGGGAGCTTTTCGGACGGCTGGCTTGGCGGGTGCGGCCGCACGCGGCGTCACCGTAGCTGCCGCTGCCCGTGCAGGTGCAGGTGGCGCTGGCGCCACGGTCGCTGGCGGGGTAGGAGGCACTGCCGCCGTTGCGGGTGTGGGCACGGTGGCGGGAGCAGGCGGTTTCGCCTCGGCCGCCGGAGATGTTACGACAGTGCGATCCCCGACCGCGGAGATCAATTGGGTGGCGCCGGCTTCCGACCCGTATGCTTTGTAATTTTCCAGGTCCGCAACCAGCGCAGCGCCCGTCTGGTAGCGATCGTCTGGCGCCTTGGCCAGCGCCTTGGTCACGACCGCGCTCAGGCCGGGGTGGATGGTGACATCGAGTTCACGCGGCGGAATCGGGTTCTCGGAAACGATCTTGTAGATGATGGTGGTGATGTTCTGGCCGTCGAAGGGCTTCTCGCCGGTCAGCATCTCGTAAAGGAGCACGCCCACGCCGAACAGGTCGGAGCGCCCGTCGATGGTCTTGCCCTTCACCTGCTCCGGCGACATGTAATTGGGCGTGCCGAGCACCTGGCCGGTGGCGGTCATGGTGCCACCGGTCTTGGCGATGCCGAAATCCATCACCTTTACCACACCGCGGGCCGCCAGCATGATGTTGGCGGGCTTGATGTCGCGGTGGATTACGCCGTGGGCGTGGGCGTAGTCGAGGCCGGCGCAGACCTGGCGCACGATCTCGATCACCTTCTCCACCGGCAACGAGCGATGCTGGCTGAGCAGATCGTGCAGGGTCTGGCCTTCGATGTACTCCATGGCGATGTAGAAGATGCCTTCCTGCTCGCCGGCGTCATAGATGGTGACGATATTGGGATGACTGAGTGTGCCGGCCGAGCGGGCCTCATTCTTGAAGCGCCGCAGGAGGTCTTGCGCGTCCAGCCCGTGGGTGTCCAGCCGCGTGGTCTTGATGGCGACGGTGCGGCCGATGTTGGGGTCCGTGGCCTTGTAGACCACGCCCATGGCGCCTTTGCCCAGTTCCGCCGTGATGTCGTACCGCCCGATGCGTTGCGGGGTCATACGGAAGCTTTAGAAAATAACACCAACCGGGCCCCTGCGGACATGGCCGGGCTGCTGTTGGTCGTCGAGAAAACGTATCCGGGGAGGACTTGGCACCCGTAGAGAAGGAATTATTCTTGCCAGCAAACGTTAATGCAAGTCTTCGATGCTGTCAATGAAGACGCGGTCGATAGCATGGCAGAAAAAGTCGGGCTGGATTTACTATTGATGGGTCGTGCCGCCCCTTGCGCACCGTGTGAAGGCATCATGGGCAGCGCCGTTCGAACTCGTGCCGGCTTCCAGCCCTCCTATCTGAAGCTGTGGGAGTCGGGTGAGCTCGCCAAGCGCGTCGAACGCGGGCTCAGCAAGCTCGGCGACTGTGCCCTCTGCCCGCGTGATTGCCACGTCAACCGCCTGGCCGACAAGTTCGCCGTTTGCCGCTCCGGACGCTACGCGCGCGTCAGCAGCTATTTCGCCCACTCCGGCGAGGAAGACTGTCTGCGCGGCACGCGCGGCTCGGGAACTATCTTCTTCAGCGGCTGCAACCTGCGCTGCGTCTTCTGCCAGAACTTTGAAGTGAGCTGGCTCGTGGAAGGCGATATTACGCCTCCCCAAAAGCTGGCGGCGATGATGCTCGAACTACAGGAGCGCGGCTGCCACAACATCAACTTCGTGACGCCCGAGCACGTGGTACCGCAGATTCTGGAAGCGCTGCTGATCGCGGTCGAGGGCGGACTGCGGCTGCCGCTGGTGTACAACACCGGCGCCTATGACTCGCTCGACTCGCTGGAGCTGATGGACGGCCTGGTCGACATCTACATGCCGGACTTCAAGCTCTGGGACCCGGAGATGGCGCGCCGCTATCTCCGCGCGCCCGACTATCCGGAGACGGCCCGCCGCGCTATCAAGGAAATGCACCGGCAGGTCGGACCGCTGGTGGTGGATGAAAACGGGCTGGCGCTGCGTGGCGTGCTTCTGCGACATCTGGTAATGCCGGCCGACATCGCCGGCACGCACGAGATCATGCACTGGATCGCCCGCGAACTCGGTGCGGACACCTACGTCAACGTTATGCCGCAGTACTATCCCGCGGGCAAGGTGAGTAACAAGGAGCACGCTGAGATCAATCGCTGCATCACGCTCGAGGAATTTCAGGATGCGCTGGGAACCGCTGCAGAAGCCGGTCTGCATCGTCTCGACAATCGCTCGATGCTGCGCGCGGTCACGCGCTGACGGGCCGCTACCTCAAAATGAATATCTGGAAGGGATGGGAATGAATAAGGGCTGCAAGCTTGGCTATGCTCTAGCTGCCGATCCGTACCGAGTCGACAGCATGGCGCATAACCGTAGCAGCCCTCGATGCGATCACCGTTTTCGCGGTCCCAAGCCCCAACTGCTCTCGCGAGAACAGTAGGTTTTTTCCGGTCTGGTTGCCGTCCGGGTTACCGCTTCTGGCTGATCGCCCAGCCTACTTCGGACCGGCCAGTTACGTATGCTAGCCCGCCCTTTCGGCCACCGGCACCTTCTAGCCTCGGAGCATGGTACTGCCTTGTCAAGGTCCCCTAGCCTACGTTCCGAAACGGGAAATGTTGCCCAGCCATCATCTCCAGCGAGGGCTTGACGATGGTCCGGCCTCGAACGGAGGGTAGTGATTCGGGTCACTGCGCAGCTTTCCCCGAGATTCAGATAATCGGCGTATCCTTATGCCGCAGTCGCGGGCATTGCAGCGAGGAGAGCACACATGTTTTCGACTCGACTGGTCAACCTCATCGAAGCCCACTCCGACAAGCTGGCCCAAGGGCTGATGCATAGCGTCCAAGCATCGCCGCGAGCGAGCGAGTTTTTGCGCAAGGTGCCGGCCGACGAATTAAAGCGCCGGGCGCACGAGATCTATCGCAACCTGGGCGACTGGCTGCTGAATAAGACGGAGTCGGAGATTGAAGAGAGATATACCGGCATCGGCATGCGGCGCGCGCGGCAGGGCGTGCCCTTGTGCGAGCTTATGTGGGCCATCATGCTCACCAAGGAGTATCTGTGGGAATATCTCCAGAGCGAAGGGCTGCTGGAGGAGCCTGAACTTCTTGGCGAACTGGAGCTGCTCCGCAACCTGGAACGCTTCTTCGATCGGGCAATCTATTTCGCCGCCGTGGGCTACGCGAGCGCCGCCGGTCATGAAGCCGCGCACCGGGAGCCTGTCCACACGGGAGCGCGGCGATGATTGAACCCGGACGGACAGACACCACCTGAAGCCGGCTCAACCGACTGAGCGGCAGGAGGTCATTATGCCAATCAACAAGCTGACAGAGCTTCTGGACAGTCAAAACATCAAGTACACGATCATCACTCACTCGGTGGCCTATACTGCCCAGGGAATTGCAGCGCTCACCCACATTCCCGGCCAGGAGCTTGCCAAGACGGTGATCGTCAACATGGACGACGCGCTGGCCATGGCGGTCCTGCCGGCCTCGTGCCAGGTGGACCTGGCCGCGCTGCGGGCCGCGACGGGCGCGAAGAGCGTCACGCTGGCCAGGGAGGCGGACTTCATGCATCGCTTCCCGGGATGCGAGACCGGCGCCATGCCTCCGTTCGGCAATCTCTACGGCGTGCAGGTTTTCGTGGAGGAGAGCCTGACGAAGGACAAGGAGATCGCCTTCAACGCCGGGTCGCACCGGGAGCTGATGCGGCTGGCTTATGAAGATTTCGCGCGCGTGGTGAAACCGAAGCTACTGCAATTTGCGCTGCCACGCACCCGGGCCGCCTGATACGGGTGCGCAGGTTCAGCTTCGAGTGGCGATGAGCATCCCGGCTGGTCCGGGAAAGCGAATTCTGCGCACCTCAGCGAAACCCGCCGCCTTGAGCCAGGCCGTATACTCCGGCTCGCTGTAGCTGCTGCCCGCGCGTGTCCCCACCAGCATGTTCAAAGAGAACAGGGCGGCGAATCGGGGAGCGGTCTTCTCCGGTTCGAGGATGAAATCCTGCACGAGCAAGCGTCCTCCAGGGACAAGAGCGGTGTGCGCCCGCCGAAACAGCGCCCGGTTCTCTTCTGCCGAAAACATGTGGCAGATGGCGGAGAGCAGCACCAGGTGGAAGCCCTGTCCCAGTGGATCGCGGAGCATGTCACCGACTCGCGTGTGAATGCGGTCGGCCAGACCCGCCTGGCGAATGTACGCCTGCGTAAGCGGGATGACATCGGGAAGGTCGAGTACTTCCGCCGTGACTTGCGGATTTGCCCGGGCAAAGGCGATGGAGTAGGCCCCCGATCCCCCTCCCAGGTCGAGGATGCGGCGGACGCTCTCCGCCCCCGCGGCGTTCACTACGGCCTGCGCTCTCTCCCGGGCGTTACGGTCCATGGCTGCGATGAACGTGTTCACCCATCCCTCATCGCTGGCTTTCGGCGCTGGGGTTCCCGCGCGCACGGACGCGGTGAGATTGGACCAGCGCGCCCAGAGATTAGCCGTGTGCAGCAGGGCTTTGCGGGCGCTGTCCGGTGAAGTGTCCACGAAGAAACGCGCGCTGCGGGGCGTGTTCTTGAAGATGCCATTCTCCTTGCGCAGCAGCTTCAGCGCGGCCAACGCATGGAGCAGCATCTCCGTGCCTCGCGGACTGGCCTGGACCCTCTTAGCGACTACGTCGGCGGAGGCGCCATCGGCAACCGCCGTAAACGCGTCCAGCTCGAGTGCCGTCAGGACCGCCCGGCTGGACATGAATCCGCGAATCAGTTCGTTGATGTCGTCGGGCAGCACACCGGCTTGATCTTTGGCCTCCAGCATGGCTCGATACAGGTTGCCATGTTCGGTGATCATCGCCTTCATCGCGGGAGCATCGTTCCAGACCAGCCGCGCAACAGGTTTGCCGGACCGCAAGTGCGAACTGACGATCTCGGGGACGTCCGGCGCCTTCACACCCCGATACCAGATGCCGTCGGGGTAAACGATCACCACCGGGCCCTCGTCGCATAGTCCCAGGCATCCGCAGGTCGTGACCTGGACGTCGCCGGCAACGCCTTGCATCTCCATTTCACGGTGCAGGGCGGCGAGCACATCTCCGGAGCAGGCGGCGGAGCAGGACTTCACGTTCTCCGGCTTTTCCTGTGTGCAGACAAAGACGTGATACTGGAATGGCTCCACAGTGTCCTCCTGGTAATCCGATAAAGGGGCTGGCCTCGGCATGGCGGCGCAGAATGCGCTCACACGGCAATCAGCTCCGGCCGCTGCATGTGGCTCTTTACCGCTATCGACAGGCGGTGGATGCCTTCGCGGATCTGCTCCGGCGGCGCGTTCGAGAAATTCAGCCGCATGTGACGGCCTCCTTCGTCGCCACTCGCGTAGAAAGAGTCGCCGGGCACGAAGGCCACGTTATGCCGTATTGCCTCCGCAAATAGCGCCTTGCAATCCATGTCCTCCGGCATGCTCACCCACAGGAACAGGCCGCCCGCGGGATGGGTCCAGGTGACCTCAGGCGGAAAGAATTCCTGGAGCGCTGCCAGCATGGCGTCGCGGCGCTCGCGATAGACCTGGCGGATCTTCTTGACGTGTTCATCGAGAAAGCCGTCGCGCGCCACCTCGTAGGCCACTACCTGGACGAAGGTGCTGGTGTGCAGGTCTGCGCCTTGCTTGAGCTGTACCAGCTTCGCGATCACCTCCGGCGGAGCCACGATCCATCCCAGGCGCAGGCCCGGGGCGAGCGTCTTGGAAAAAGTGCTCAGATAGATGACATTGCCCAGCCGATAGCCATCATCGCGCTGCAGATTTTCACGATCGACCACAAGCAACGGTGGCAAGTGTTCCCCTTCATACCGCAGTTGACCGTAGGGATCGTCCTCGATGATGGGAATGCCATACTTGTCCGCCAAAAACACGACTTGATGGCGCCGCGCTTCCGCCAACGTCACCCCGCCCGGATTCTGGAAGTTCGGCAGGATGTACATGAACTTAGGGCCGGAGCGGAGCGCTTCTTCCAGCCGCTCGGTCTGCAGTCCGTCGGCGTCGATGGGAACCGAGACGTACTCGGCGCCGTAAACATCGAAGGCCTGCAACGCGCCCAGGTAGGTGGGCGCCTCCACCAGCAGGCGGTCTCCGGGATTGATCAGCAGCTTCCCGATCAGGTCCAACGCCTGCTGCGAGCCGGAGGTGATGAGAACGTTGTCCGCCGCAGCCACGATTCCGTAGCGGGCCATGTTCTGGGCAATCATCTCCCGCAGCGGCGCGTAACCCTCCGTGGTGCCGTACTGCAGAGCGCAAGACCCGTTCTCCGCCAATACGCGCTGACAGGCTTGCTGAAATCGCTCGATGGGAAACAGTTCGGGTGCGGGCAAGCCACCCGCGAAGGATATGACTTCGGGGCGCTGGGTAAGTTTCAGCAACTCGCGGATCACCGAGCTCTTGATGGCCTTCGTCCGTTGTGCGAAACGATAAGTCCAAGGGGTTGACATGCATCCCTCCGTCCCACTGCCGCCTAATTCTCAATCTCCACCGGTTTAGATGCTGTGATCTGCATTACTGGCCTTGGTGCGCTCTGCCTGCGCAGCCCGCACGTCACGGGATCGCGTGACATGACTCACTGCGCGGCGTAACACATGTCGGTAGATTGATCATGGAATATTCGGGGCAGCCGTGTGTCCTTACGGCTGAAGAGCGTAGGAGGTGGGTCATGCTGCCGGTGTTCTGGCTCGTGCTCGTCCTCGTCGGTTCCTGCGTGCTTTTGCTGATGCTCGGGCTATGGGGACAGTCCCTGTACAACCACTATCGCGGAGGCCGGGCGGTCATTTGCCCGGAAACGCACCGGCAAGTTGGAGTGCGGTTCGATGCTTTGCGTGCCGCCGCCGGTGAGCTGAGGGGAAGGCCCCTTTTTCGCCTCTCCGACTGCACTCGCTGGCCCCAGCGCGCAGATTGCGGCCAGGACTGCATCCCGCAAGCGCTCGAAGCGCCGACCTACACCCGAGGCGAGGCCGAACCGCCGAAAACAAAAAAAATCTATCACCTTCCGGTCCTGCTGGCCGGCTTTGCGGCGTGGGTCCTGGGAGCGCTCTGGCATTCGCAGTATCTGCTGCGTCCATGGTGGACGAAATCACTGGGGCTGAGCGCAAGCGATCTGCACCGCATCATCCGATGGTGGACTCCCCACCTGCTCAGCGTGGCCGTCTGCCTTCTGTTTGCCTATGGTGCGGCCTGGCTGATTGCCTGGCGCGGGTGGAAGGGCGCCGGCCAGGGCATCGTTGCGTCGCTGTCTCTCTGGCTGGCAGTGGCGGCAGCCAGCCTGGTGGCCACCGGTTGGGCCGGGATCCCGGGAGACTTGCTGAGGATGGAAATCGCCTACACAGTCGTAGCCAGTGTTATGGTTGGCGCCATCATCGGTGGGTTGAGCGGCAAGCTGAGGGAACGGGCGTTGGAGCCGCGGTGAGAGGCTCGCGCACCCCACGCTTGCCTCGCTGCACCAGTGCAAGGCTAACGCGTGATAGTGACGTGCGTCACAGACCTGGGCACACGATCCCTTTAACAATCTGGCGTCTTGGCGCGCCAGAACTAGCACGGCGCTTGCTCATGGAGCCAGTGGTTGCTTCCCTGGCGGGGCCGCAGCGTCGGCTTCCCATCTGAGACCGAATTCGGTATCCTCGGGAGCGCTTTTCCGGCAGTTCCGCACGAATCCGAGATAGCGACCGTTTGCGCGTGCAACAGTCCAGGTGCACGGCCGCGTCCGAGGTTAGAAATACGCTTTAGCAAATGTCTATTAAGCAAGGGAGGTGGATTGTGAAGAACGTGGCCCTGCTTGCATCCGTGCTTATTCTTTTGGTTACCGCTGGATTTGGCCAGCAAACCCTCACCGTCGGATTCACCGAATCCAAGACCGGCGCCTTGAACGTCGACTCCCTGGAGCAATACCGCGGGTTCGAACTGTGGCGCGACCAGGTCAACGCCGCTGGCGGCATCAAGGCAGGAGGTAAGAGCTACAACATAAAGTTCGCAAGCTACGATGACGAGTCCAACTCCAAGCGCGTGCAACAGCTCTATACACGCCTGATCCTCGAGGACAAGGCCGACTTCCTGTTCAGTCCTTATTCATCACCGCTCACGGCCACCGCCGCAGTGGTGACGGAGCAGTACGGCAAGATCATGCTCACTACGGGCGCCGCCGAAGGCAAGACCTATACCTTGGGGAACCATTGCCTGTTCCAGATGTTCGCGCCTGCCCCGGAGTATTTGAAGGTCGCACTGGATGCGCTGAAGACCAAGGATCCCAAAGCCACTGTCGCCTTCGTGTACGAGGACTCCTCGTTCTCCGTGGCCGTGGTAACCCCGGCCAAGGCCTATGCGCAGCAGCTCGGAATCAACGTCGTGTTCACAGAAGCCTATGCTCCCGCCACCACCGACTTCAGCGCCATCATCGACAAGGTGATTGCCTCTAAAGCGACTGTGCTCCTGGGCGGCGGGCACTATGCCGACGGCTCGACCCTCGCGCGCCAGCTCTACGGCCACAAGGTCCCGTTGAAGATGCTTACCCTGCTGGTGGCGCCCGACAGCCCGCAGTGGACTGAACTGGGAGACGCGGCGGTCGGGGTGACGGTTCCTTCGCAATGGGCGCCGCAATCGGCATTCAAAGCGCAATACGGGCCGAGCGGCGCTGACTTCGCCAAGGCTTACGCGGCGAAGTACAACACTCCACCCAGCTACGAATCAGCGGGTGGCTATGCCAGTGGGCTGATCCTGCAGCGCGCCATCGAACAGTCGGGCGGAATCGACACGGCGAAGGTGGCCGACGCGCTGAACGCCACCGACATCACCACGTTCTACGGGCGTACCAAGTTCTCGACCGCGGCCAATGAACACGGTTTGCAGGTGGGCCATTCCATGGTTCTGGCGCAATGGCAGAAGGACAAGTCGGGGAAGCTGGTCAAAGAGGTGGTGTGGCCTCTGGCCGGCAAGAGCGCCAATTTGGTGTATCCGATGCGCTGATCGTTCGCCGTTTCGTTCACGCGAGCTCAGCTCCGGGCACGGAGGGTGAGATATGTCGGGAGTTTTGGCCTCGATGATTGACGGCCTGCTGGTGGGAGCGGTTTACGGACTGGCCGCCATGGGCCTGAGTCTGATCTGGGGCGTGATGGACGTCATCAATCTCACCCACGGCGCCATGATCGCCCTGGGCATGTTTGCCATGTACCTGCTGTTCGGCGCCCTCATGACCAACGCTTATGTGCTGCTGCTGCCGGTGATGGCAGCAGGACTGCTCCTGGGAATTGTCGTCTATTGGATGTCGGTGCACCGCGTGGTAGGCCGGCCCATGCTGATGAGCCTGCTCTCCACCTTCGCGGTCAACATGATGGTCATCGGCATCGGCACCGCCATCTGGAGCACCAGCCCGTACAACGTCAACTTCAGCCTGCCGGGCATCACCATCGGCGCCTATACATTTACCGGAAATCATATTGCCGCCGCCATCGGCGCCGTAGTGATCGCCCTGGCCCTGCAGTTGTTCCTCTATCACACGCGCACCGGCAAGGCCATCCGCGCGGTTGCCGATAATCGCGAGGCTGCCGAACTAATGGGAATCTCCACCACTGCGGTGCTGACCATCGCTTTCGGCATCGGCATTGCGCTGGCCTGCACTTCCGGGGCGCTCGTCTCTACGCTCTTCCCCTTCACCATTCTTTCCGGGGCGACCTATCAGTTGAAGAGCTTCGTGGTCACCATCCTGGCGGGACTGGGCAAGCCGTTCGGAGCCCTGGTGGCGGGGGTGCTTCTGGGACTGCTGGAGGGAGTAGTCACGCCGTTCATCGCCGTCAGTTGGATCCCGCTGATCGAATTCGGACTGTTTGTTGTGGTGCTGGTAGCCTTCCCGCAGGGCATCTTCGGGAGGGCCACGGCATGATCCTGCGCCGGCCCTTTTTTTGGATCATCCTGGCCATCGCTGCCCTGTTCCTGTATCTGCCATTGCGCAGCAATGACGTTTCATTGCGAGAGGACCTGATCCTGATCGCAATCGCCATCATCCTGGCCAGCAACCTGAACCTGATGATCGGCTATACCGGCTACGTGAACTTCGGCCACATCGTCTTTTATGGCCTAGGCGGATACATAGGCCTCTATCTCGCGACGGTGCTGGGCTGGAACCTGGTGCTTTCGGCCCTGATGGCCGGTCTAGCGGTAAGCGTGTGCGCGCTGCTGTTCGGCCTGCTGATCCTGCGCCTGCGGGGCGCCTACTTTGCGCTGGCCACCATCGGCGTGCTCCAGGCGGTGCAGGCGTTCGTCGCCAATTTCGACCCCTGGGGCCGGTCCACCGGCATGTACCTTTCTTTCGCCGTCTATCAACCGCTGGGCGGAGCCATGCGCGCCCTCTGGCTCACCTATTACCTGATCATCGCGGTGATGGCTCTCTCGATGATCCTGAGCCTGGCCATCAAGAACTCCAAGTTCGGGCTGGGCCTGTTTGCCATCCGCGAGGACGAGGATGCCGCCGTGGTGCTGGGAGTGAACGCCACGGTCTACAAAGCGATTATCTACAGCGTTTCTGCCTTCCTGCCCGCGGTCGCCGGTGCGCTGATGTTCTATAAGAATGGCATGATCGATCCCTCGATCGCGTTCGAGTACATGCTCTCGTTGGAGGGCATCGTGATGCTGATGCTGGGCGGCCAAGGCGCGGTGATGGGCGCCGCATTGGGCGCAGCTCTCTACGAGAAGCTGCGCTCTTTCCTGCTGACTTCGCCCACGCTGTCCAACTTCCATCTGGTGATCGCCGGTGGGTTGCTGCTGCTGGTGGTGCTGTTCGCGCCGGGAGGCCTGATCGGCTGGTTCTACCGCGTTCTGCCGCGCGCGCGCAAGGTGATCGAATGAATCCCATTCTGGAAGTACGCGGAGTCAGCAAGCGTTTCGGCGGGCTGCTGGCGGTTTCTGACGTCAGCTTCAGCCTCGCCGAGGGCGAGATCCTGGGCCTGATCGGCCCCAACGGCGCCGGCAAGACCACCCTGTTCAACGTTGTGAATGGGGTCTACAAGGCCGACGGGGGAAGCATTACGTTTGCGGGAAAAGACATCACCGGAACCTCGCCGGACAAGGTGGTCCACCTGGGGCTGGCGCGCACGCACCAGATCGTCAAGCCGCTGAACGACCTGACGCTGCTGGACAACGTCACGGTGGGCGCCTGCTTCGGACGTGAGTACCTCGATTTGCATGATGCCCGCAAGGTGGCGCTCGAAGTGCTGCAACAGGTTGGATTAGCAGACCGCGCCAACATGCTGGCGCGCTCTCTCACCATCGCCGGCAAGAAGCGCCTGGAGGTGGCGCGCGCACTGGCAGCGAAACCCAAGCTTCTGCTGCTGGACGAGGTGCTGGCCGGCCTGAATCCCACCGAAATCACACAAATGATCGAACTGATCCGGAAGATCCGAGACGGGGGAATCTCGGTGTTCATGATCGAGCACCTGATGCAGGCCATCATGAGCCTTTCCGACCACATCGTCGTGCTCAATTTGGGCCGCAAGCTGGCTGAAGGCCGCCCCGACGAAGTGGTGCATAACTCCGACGTCGTCGAGGCCTATCTGGGGTTCCCCGACATCGTGGACAAACTGACGAGGACGAACTGATGGACCTCGCCCTGCGATTGGAGAACATTGAGTCCGGCTACGGCGAAGTGCAGGTGCTGTGGGGCATCTCGCTCGACGTGCCGGTGGGAAAGATGACCACGATCATCGGCGCCAATGGCGCCGGCAAGACCACTACCCTGCGCAGCATCATGGGCAGCATCCGAGCCTGGAAAGGCCGCGTCCTGCTGCAGGGAGAAGACGTCACCAGGCTTTCTCCCCACGCCAAGGCCAACCGCGGCCTGGTGCTGGTGCCAGAAGGCCGCCAACTCTTCCCCGACATGTCCGTGGAAGAAAATCTGCAGATGGGCGGATACTCCAGGCGCGCGCGCAAGCAGGAGAAGGCGAACCTGGATCGCGTCTACGAGTTATTCCCGCGGTTGAAGGAGCGCCGCCAACAGAAGTCTTCCACCCTCTCCGGCGGCGAGCAGCAGATGCTGGCTCTGGGCCGTGGCCTGATGCAGGATCCCAGGGTCCTGATGATTGACGAGCTGTCACTGGGCCTGGCGCCGGTGCTGGCGCAACAGCTCTTCCTTACCTTGAAGACCCTCAGGGAACAAGGACTGACCATTGTCCTGGTGGAACAGAATGTCCACTTGGCGCTGGCCATGAGCGACTATACGTACGTTTTTGCTGAAGGCCGCATCCACATCCACGGACAATCGGACGAAGTCGCCAAGATGGATGAAGTGCGGAAGGCTTATCTGGGGCTGTAACCTAGCGGTCCGCTGTCTGCTCCTGCGTAGCGTGATAGTGCTCGTAGCCGATGGCAGCGTAGTAGATGGCGCGGTCAAAGAACTGCTCGACCAGCTCCGCCAGCTCCACCTCCTGGAATAGCTCCACGGGCCGCGGATCGGCCAGTACTTCTTTAGCGACGTATCCCCAGAGGCGTTCCTTGGTGGCGACGATGGCGAACATGAGCTGGCTCAAGCTGACACCTTGCTCGGCGCGGCGCTCGCCGATGGCGGTGTAGCGGCGCTCGACCTCGCGCTCCGTCTTCCGCGTGAGCCATTCGCCAAGGTGCTGGTAGATCTCCTGGACACGCTGCTGCAGTTCCTCCGGCGGAACCTTGAGGAGAAAGTCGTGGCAGTGTTCTGATTTTTCGACCAACTCCACTACACCCCGCGCCAGCGGCTCGGAGTGGGTCTCGATGAGCCGCACCATGCGGCTGCCCAGCACGCTTAGCAGGGCCGGGGTTTGTGAACTATCCGCAGTCACACTTCACCTCCCAGGCTCATGTAACTATAGTTTGTCCGCCTTGTCCCTGGCCATGATGCAGATCACTTTTAATGGTGAATCTGGGCCGAAATGGCTCATTTGCCACTGGCGAGAATCTCCGTCCTTGTGGGCAATTGAGAGGCGTCCCACCCCCCGCCGAGCGCCTCGATGAGCAGCACGCTCGCGGTCATGCGGCGAGTGAGAATGTCCACCGCCGACTTCTCGTTCTGCAGAGCGACCGTCTGCGCCGTGATTACTTGCAGATAGGTGACGATGCCGGCCTTGTACTGATCGGTAGAGATCGAAAGTTGGTCGTGTGCATCGGCCACGGCGGCGTCCGTGGCTGCGGCTTCCTGTTCCAAAATGCGCAACGCGGCGAGGTTGTCTTCCACTTGCTGGAAGGCGGTCAGCACACTCTGCCGGTAGTTGGCGACCGTGGCATCGTAGGCGGTGCGCTCCAAGTCGAGCTGGGCGCGGCGCTTGCCGGCGTCAAACAAAGTTTCCGCCAGTTGCGGACCGACGGCCCAGAAGCGGCTCGGCCAGGTGAACCATTGAGACGAGCTGGTGGATTCGAAGCCGCCGGTTGCGCTCAGCAACAGCGAGGGAAAAAATGCTGCCTTGGCGATGCCGATTTGCTCGTTGGCGGCCGCCATCTGGCGCTCGGCTGCGGCGATGTCGGGCCGGCGCTCCAAAAGAGCCGAAGGAACGCCGGTCGGGACCGGGGGCGGCGGCGTCTTGAGGACCATCGGCGGGATCGTAACCTCTGCCGGCGGCTTGCCGATCAGAATGGCGATGGCATGCTCCATTTGGGCGCGCTGCACGCCGATGTCAATCAACTGCGCGCGGGTGGTATCGAGCTGGGTCTTGGCCTGCGCCACGTCGAGGCCGGACGCCACTCCCAGCTCGAAGCGGTCCTGGGTAAGTTTCAGATATTCCTCGTAGGCCTTGGCGGTGCGTTGCAGCAGATCGATGTCGCCGTCGAAGCCGTGCAGTTCGAAATAGAACTCTGCCAGTTCGGCCTGGAAGGACAGGCGGGCGTTCTCCAGGTCGGCGGCCGAGGCTTGAGCGTTCGCGTAGCTGGCCGTGAGGTTGCGCCGGATGTTGCCCCACACATCCACCTGGTAGGAAACGTCAGCGGACAAGTCGTAGAGAGTACTAACTGCGCCCGAGCTGGAAACCGCGGACGCGCCGGAGCCAGCCGCGGCAACGGCATTCTTGCCCAGCGTGCCGGATGACTGCTCGCGGGTGAGGGAGGCCGATGCAGTAGCCGTCGGGAAGAGGCCGGAACGCGCAATCTTCACCGTGTCCCGCGCCTCGCGATACTGCGCCGCCGCCATCAGGACGTTCTGGTTGGAGATGCTGACCTGTTCTTCGAGGGCGTTGAGTTGCCGGTCGTTATAGATCTCCCACCATTTGCCGCGGGGCACCCCGGCATTGGGTTGCGCCTGTTTCCATCCCTCCGGCGGAGGTTCTTTGAAGACCTGAGGAGTGGGCGCCGAAGGCCGCCGGTAATTGGGCCCCACGGCGCAGCCGCCGGCCAGCGTGAGCCATGCCGCGAGCGCAAGGAGGAATAAGAGGCGAGTGCCGCAAGCTCCAGCAATCGGTTGGTCCCTTGTCGCCTCTCGTGGTCTTTCACCAGTCACAGTCTTAAGCCTCGGAGCCAATCTTAAGCCTCGGAGCCAATCGGCCCGGTCTCCGTCGCGCGGCGCTTCGTGCGCACACGGTCCCACCAATGCTGCAGGCGATCGAAGTACAAATAAACCACCGGGGTCGTGTACAAGGTCAGAAATTGACTGACGATCAATCCGCCGATAATCGTGATTCCCAGGGGCCGGCGCAGCTCGGATCCCGTGCCCCTGCCGAGCGCCAGCGGCAAAGCGCCCAGGGCAGCGGCCATCGACGTCATCAGAATCGGACGGAAGCGCAACAGGCAGGCTTCAAAGATGGAATCCCGCGAGTTCTTGCCTTCGTTGCGCTCGGCGGCGATCGCGAAGTCCACCATCATGATGGCATTCTTCTTCACGATGCCGATGAGCAGAATGAAGCCGATCATGGCGATCACGCTGAGGTCCGTGCGGGTGATCAACAGAGCCAGCAGGCCGCCGACGCCGGCTGAAGGCAGCGTGGAAAGAATGGTTATGGGATGGACATAACTCTCGTAGAGAATCCCCAGCACAATGAACACCGTGGCCAGAGCGGTGGCGATCAACAGCGGCTGGTTGCCGAGCGACTGCTGGTAGGCCTGCGCAGTCCCTGAAAAAGTGGTGTGTATGGTTGAGGGCAGCCCGACCTTGAGCGCAACTTTGTGAATGGCGTTTACGGCGTCGCCCAGCGCGATACCAGGCGCAAGATTGAAAGAGATGGTCACCGCCGGAAACAAGCCTTGGTGGCTCACGGCCAGAGGGGCGATGGCCGGGCCGTAATGGGCAATGGCGTTCAAAGGGACCACATTGCCGTTCGGCCCCTTCACCCAGATGTCGCGCAGAGTCTGGGGGTTTTGCCAGAACTGGGGCGCGGCCTCCATCACCACGTGATACTGGTTCAGGGAGCTGTATAGGGTGGAGACCTGACGTTGACCGAAGGCGTCATAGAGCGTGTTGTCCATCAACTGCGGCGATATGCCGAAGCGGGCAGCGGTCGGGCGGTCGTAGTCTACCAGCGACTGCAGGCCATTATTCTGCTGATCACTGTTGACATCCGTGATGATAGGAATCTGGCGCAACGCTTCCAGCATGCGCGGCGCGTAGTTGTTCAGGTCCGCAAGATTGTCACCTTGCATGGTGAATTGGTATAGGGCCGCACTCAATCGTCCCCCGACGCGCACATCTTGTACGGATTGCAGGTAAAGTGTGGCCCCGGGCACCTTGGCGAGTTTGGGACGCAGCCGCGCCATGATGTAGTCGGCGGTGATCTTGCGTTGGTCCAGCGGCTTGAGAGCGATGAACATGCGCGCTGTGTTGGTCGTAGTTCCGCCGCCGCCGCCGCCGGTGAAAGCGAGAACATTGGCGATTGCGGGATCGGCCTTGACGATGCCGATCATCTGCAACAGGATGTTGTTCATGGCCTGAAAGGAGGTGTCCTGGTCGGCCAGGATCGCCCCCATCATGCGGCCAGTGTCCTGCTGCGGGAAAAAGCCTTTCGGAACGCCGATGAACAGGTAGACGTTCATCGCAATGGTCGCCAGCAATACGCTCAGGGTTAGCGCGGGGTGACGCAGCACAACCGCCAGGGTGCGGCCATACAGGTTCACTACCCACTTGAAGGCGCGTTCACTGGCCCAGTACAACTTCCCGTGCGATTCATCCTGCTTCAGGAGATAGGCGCACATCATGGGAGTTCCGGTGAGCGACACCACCATGGAGATCCCGATCGCCACCGACATAGTCACCGCGAATTCGCGGAACAGACGGCCCACGATGCCGCCCATCGCCAGCAGGGGAATGAACACCGCTACCAGCGAGATGCTGATGGTCATGACGGTGAAAGCGATTTCCTTCGAGCCTTTCAGCGCCGCCTGGAATGGCGTGGCTCCCTGCTCCAGGTAACGGGTGACGTTCTCGATCACCACGATGGCGTCGTCGACCACAAATCCGGTGGAAATGGTTAGTGCCATGAGCGACAGGTTATCGAGGCTGTAGCCGCACAGGTACATGACGCCAAAGGTGCCGATCAGAGACAGGGGAACGGCGACGCTAGGAATCATGGATGTCCGCGGACTTCGCAGGAAGAAGAAGACCACCAAAATCACCAGCATCACTGCAATGATCAGGGTCCTCTCAACGTCATGCACCGAGGCACGGATGGTGACCGTCTGGTCCAGCACCTCGTCCACATTGATGCCTTGCGGGATCGAGGCCTTTAATTGCGGGAGGACAGTGCGGATACGGTCCACGGTGTCGATGATGTTCGCCCCCGGCTGGCGAAACATGATGACCAGGATCGAAGGCTGACTGTTGGCATAGCCGGCGTTACGGAGGTCCTCGACGGAGTCTACGGCCTGGCCCACATCGGAAACACGAACCGCCGATCCATTGCGGTAGGCGACGATAAGGGGCTGGTAGTCGACTGCCTTCAGCAATTGATCATTCGCCCCTACCTGCCACATGCGATGGCCATCGGAAAAACTCCCCTTCGCCAAGTTGATATTGGTGGAGCTCAGCATGGTGCGCACGTTCTCCAGGCTGATGCCATACTTGTTCAGGGCGGTCGGATTCAGCTCGATGCGCACGCCGGGCAATGAACTGCCGCCTACAATGACCTGTCCAACCCCATTCACCTGAGCCAGCTTTTGCGCCATGATGGTCGAGGCAGCGTCATACATCTGGCCCTTGCCGAGGGTGCTGGAAGTCAGGGCCAGAATCAGGATGGGAGAATCGGCGGGATTGACCTTGCGGTAGTTGGGATTGTTGGGCAGGTTGGCGGGAAGATAGCCGCGTGCCGCATTGATGGCCGCCTGCACATCGCGGGCGGCAGCATTGATGTCACGGTTCAGGTCGAACTGCAGGGTGATCGAGCACGATCCCAGCGTACTGGCCGAGGTCATTTCGGTCACTGCTGCAATACGTCCGAACTGCCGTTCCAGCGGGGTGGCCACCGAGGAGGCCATGATCTCCGGGCTCGCGCCTGGCAACGAGGCACTGACGGAAATGGTGGGGAAATCGACCTGCGGCAGCGGCGACACCGGCAGCAGACGGAAAGCCACAGCTCCGGCCAGCGCGATGGCGATCATAAGCAGCGTGGTCGCCACCGGCCGGCGTATGAATGGCTCACAGACGTTCATGGCTATTTCACCGGCACCAGCTCCGAACCCGGGCCTTCACTGCGCCTGGAGAAGCGTCGCGCCAGCCGGTCGAACCAGAGATAGATGACCGGCGTGGTGTAGAGAGTCAGCAACTGGCTGAGCAGCAAGCCGCCGACAATGGTGATGCCCAGCGGCCTGCGCAGCTCGGATCCCGTCCCGCTCCCTAGGGCCAGGGGCAGGCCACCCAGCAGCGCCGCCATGGTCGTCATCATGATGGGGCGAAAGCGCAGCAGGCAGGCCTGATAAATGGAATCGAGCGGTGTCTTGCCTTCCTTGCGCTCGGCCTCCAGCGCGAAGTCGATCATCATGATGGCGTTCTTCTTGACGATGCCGATCAGCAGCACGATGCCAATCAAGGCAATCACGCTGAAGTCGGTGCGACAGATCAGCAGCGCCAGCAGCGCGCCCACACCCGCCGAGGGCAGCGTGGAAAGAATGGTGATGGGATGGATGTAGCTCTCGTATAGGATCCCCAGCACGATGTAGACCGTCACTACGGCCGCCAGGATCAACCACGGTTCGTTCGCCAGTGACGATCGAAAGACTTCCGCCGAACCCTGGAACCCGCCCTGGATGCTAGGCGGCATATGCAGCTCCTCCTTGACCCGATCGACCGCATCGACCGCATCGCCCAGCGAGGCGTTGGGCGGCAGATTGAAGGAGATTGTGACCACCGGGAACTGGCCCTGATGGTTGACCGTGATTGGGGCTGTCGTCGGATGCCAGTGGGTGAACGCGCTCAGCGGCACCTGATTGCTCTTGGCGAAGAGCTGGGAAGACGCGATCGGCGCTCCCAGCAAAGATCCTGCCGAGGGCGCGGCAAAGGTGCTCGACGTAGTCGAAGCGCTGCTCGCGGGCGTGCTCGAAGGCCCAAATCTCTGCGTCGTAGCCGACCCGCCGGCCACCAGTCCGCCGGCCGCGGTGCTGCTGGAACTGGCAATTCCGGAGCGAATGTAGAGGTTGCTTAGATCGAAAGGATTTTGGTCGAAGCCAGGCTGCACCTCCAGCACCACGTGGTACTGGTTCAACTGCGTGAACATGGTAGAGACCTGGCGCTGTCCGTAGGAGTCGTAAAGCGTCTGGTCGATGGTCGAAGGGGTGATGCCCAGGCGCGAAGCCGTTTCGCGATCGAACACCAGGGTGGCCCGCAGCCCGCTCGCCTGCTGGTCGCTGGCCACGTCGAGCAACTCGGGCTGCTGCTTCAGCTTCTCGAGCATTTGCGGGGCAAAGGAATACAGTTCGTCGGCGTTGGGGTCTTCCAGCGTGTACTGGAACTGGCTGCGGCTCACACGATCTTCCACCGTGATGTCCTGCACCGGCTGCATGAACAGAGTAATGCCTGAAACTCCAGCCAGCTTCGGCTGCAGGCGGCGAATGATCGCGCTGGCGCTGATCCCTCGCTGATCGAGAGGCTTGAGGTTGATGAGGATGCGGCCGCTGTTGAGCGTGGTGTTGGTGCCGTCAATCCCGATGAAAGACGAGAGGCTCTCGACCGCGGGATCCTGCAGAATCACGTCCGCCAATTTTCTCTGCAATTCGGACATTTCCGGGAATGAAACCGTCTGCGCCGCTTCCGAGATTCCCTGGATCACCCCCGTGTCCTGGATGGTGAAGAATCCCTTTGGCACCACAAAGTAAAGGAGGATGGTCAACACGAGCGTGGCCGCCGCTACCAACAGGGTGGTGGTCTGGAAGCGCAGCACCACCTGCAGGGTCCTGCCATAGAAGGCGATGATCTTGTCGAACGCCCGCCCCGAAGCATGGTAGAAGCGCCCTTGCTGTTCCTCGGACGTGTGCTTGAGGAGGCGCGCGCACATCATCGGCGTCAGCGTCAGCGACACCACCGCCGATACCAGGATGGTAACCGCCAGAGTGACGGCAAATTCGCGGAACAGGCGGCCCACGATGTCGCCCATGAACAGCAGCGGGATCAGCACCGCGATGAGGGAAAAGGTCAGCGAAACGATGGTGAAGCCGATCTGCTCGGAGCCTTTCAGCGCCGCGCGCAGCGGGGGCTCGCCCTCTTCGATGAAACGGGCGATGTTCTCGATCATGACGATGGCGTCATCGACCACGAAGCCGGTCGAGATCGTCAGCGCCATCAGTGATAGATTGTTCAGGCTGTAGCCCAGCAGGTACATCACCCCGAAGGTGCCGACCAGCGAGAGCGGAACCGCCACGCTGGGAATGATGGTCGCCGACAGATTGCGCAGGAACAGGAAGATCACCATCACCACCAGCGCCACAGTCAGCATCAGCGAGAATTCCACGTCCCGCACCGAAGCCCGGATGGTGCTGGTCCGGTCGGTCAGGATCTTGACCTCGATCGAGTTGGGCAGGGTGGTGGTGAGCTGCGGCAGCAGCTTGGTAATACGGTCGACCACGGCGATGATGTTGGCGCCGGGCTGCCGCTGGATGTTCATGATGACGGCGGGGGTGTCGTTCATCCAGGCCGCCTGGCGTATGTTCTCGGCCTCGTCCACTACGGTGGCCACATCCGAGAGCTTCACCGGGGCGCCGTTCTTATAGGCGATCACCAGGGGAGCATATTCGGCGCTCGACAACAGTTGGTCGTTGGCGCCGATCTGGTAGTTCTGGTACTTGCCGTCGAAGCTGCCCTTCGCCATGTTGACGCTGCTGGCGATGATGGCGCTGCGCAGGTCTTCCAGGTTCAGTCCGTAGGCTGCCAGTTGGGTGGGATTGGCCTTGATGCGCACCGCCGGCTTCTGGCCCCCGCTGATGCTGACCAGTCCCACCCCAGGCAACTGCGAGATCTTGGGAGCCAATCTCGTGTCGGCAAGGTCTTCCACCTTGGAGAGGGGCAGGGTCTTCGAAGTCAGCGCCAGGGTGAGGATGGGCGTGTCGGCGGGGTTGATCTTGCTGTACAGCGGAGGCGTCGGGAGATCGGGGGGCAGGTAAGTGCCGGCACCGTTGATGGACTGCTGCACCTCCTGCTCCGCCACGTCGATGCTGAGACTCAGCAGGAACTGCAGAGTAATGATGGAACTGCCGTCGGAGCTGGTCGACGTCATCTGCTGCAGCCCGGGCATCTGACCGAACTGGCGCTCCAGCGGGGCCGTCACCGAGGAAGCCATGACGTCGGGGCTGGCCCCCGGGTAAAACGTGACCACCTGGATCGTCGGATAATCCACCTCAGGCAGGGCCGAGACTGGCAGCTGTTTGTAGGCCACGATGCCGGCCAGCATGATGGCCACCATCAGCAGAGAAGTAGCAATGGGCCGAAGGATGAATGTCCGCGACGGATTCATGAACCCGGCCTTGCGACGTTGCCAGCGCTGACCTGGGCGTTCACCTTGCTTCCTTCCTGCAGCTTGTCGACCCCAGTCGTGACCACCACGTCACTGGGAACAAGGCCGGAAACAACTTCCACGTTGTCTCCTTCCGTGGTGCCCAGGCTCACATCGCGAACCGTAACAGTGTTGTCTGGCTTGACGAGATATACAAAGGTTCTTTGCGTGCCCCGCTGGATTGCGGCCGTCGGCACCAGGGTCACGCCGTGTTTTTCCTCGACCAGCAGGCGCGCATTCACGAACTGATTGGGGAACAGTGCGTCATCTTTGTTGTCAAAGATCGCTCTCAGCTTCAGCGTGCCCGTGGTCTGGTCGATCTGGTTGTCCAGGGTCAGCAGGTACCCCTGCGACAGCTTCCTCTTAAGATCGCGATCGTAAGCATCCACCTGCAACCGCTGCCCGGCGCGAAACCTCTTGACTACGGCCGGCACCTGGTCTTCGGCAAGGGTGAAAATCACGCTGATGGGCTCGATCTGGGTCAGGACCATCAAAGGGGTGTTGCCGGCAGTGAGAACAATGTTTCCGGGATCGACTAACCGCAATCCCACGCGACCGGTGATGGGCGCAGTGATGCGACTGTAGACCAGATTCAGTTTGGCGCTGTCGATCATCGCCTGGTCGGTCTTGACGATTCCCTCATCCTGAACCACGGTCGCCTGCTGGGTAGCGAGCGTCTGCTCGGCGACAGCGTTCCGCTTGATCAGCTCCTGGTAACGCGCCAGATCGACACGTGCGTTCTGGAGGTTCGCCTGGTCTTTGATCAGTTGCCCTTCCGCCTGCTTGAGCTGGACTTCGAACGGGCGCGGGTCAATCTCGGCCAGCAACTCGCCTTTACGGACGGTCTGGCCTTCTTTGTAGTAAACGTTCATGAGTTGGCCGTCGACCCGGCTGGTCACCGTCACGGTGTAGAGAGGCGTCACCGCCCCCAAGCCGCTGAAATAAACGCCGATGTCTCCCTTGTGGGCGGTCGCTGCCGTGACCAGTGTGGCGGGCATCCCTCGTCCTGCGCCGGCAGCGGAGGCAGAGCTGCTTTTCTGGGTCCGGTGTCTGGCCACCAAATAAACGGCCAGAACCAGAACGACGATGGCTATCAACCATAGCCAGTGCCGACGTGGCCGGCGCCGAGCCTCCTGTTCCCCGTTTCCGTAATCAGGCAGGTGAGAAGGCGCTTCGGGTTGGGTGAGCGGAACGCTTGGTTTGTTCATGAGGTTACGGGAGCTCGTCCTGCCGGTGCGCGATTAGCGGGCCGCGGGCATGCCGACTCCCCACTTGGTTTATGCACAGCCCCACTATATGGTATCCCAACTCAAACGCCGACCGTTGCGCCCAGCCGCCACGTCCCCTACGATGAACCCCTTACATCAATGGAACCACAACTTTCCGTAAACTCCCGTAAAAAATTGCAAAGATTGCGTCATTTTTTGTTATCGCGGGGACATCACTGGTGCGCTGGAATTCAACACGCTGCTGCCATCCGGCTGACAAATTTACGAGGGTGCGTGCAGAAGAACCTTTCCAGTTTGCAAGAAAATCGCTAAGCTAGCGCACGTCAAATCGCACGGGAGTCCGGGTTCCTGGACCTGGAAGGAGATCGTTCTGGTGGGTGAAGGCAGCTTGCTGCTGAGAATGGAATTGCAGAGCAATCCTGCAATGCTCGGCGTGGTGCGCAGCGCCGTGACGCAACTCACCGAAAGTCTGGGGTTCCCGGAATCAGAATGCCGTGCCGTTGTCCGGGCCGTCGACGAAGCGCTCGCCAACATCATCCGCCATGCCTATCGCGGACAAACAGGTCGGCCCATCGAAGCCTCGTTCCGCAGCATTCGAGTGCGCCGCGACGGTGGGCAGCGGCCGGCGCTGGAAATCCTCCTCGAGGACCAGGGGGTGAGGGTGGACCGGGCAAAACTTCGCGGGCGCAGGCTCGAGGATGTCCGGCCCGGCGGTTTAGGGTTACATTTCATACATCAGAGCATGGATACGGTAGAATTCCGCCACCGCAGGGGCAAGAACCGGCTCCGTCTGGTCAAGTTTCTTCATGCACCAGAGCTTCACGGAGTCAGTGAGGAGAATAGATGATGCAGATTTCTGTGCGCCAACTGGACAAGATAACCGTTTTCGATATTTCAGGAGACATCGATCTGTCCACCTCGCCGGAGTTGCGGAAGGCCCTTTTACGGGAGCTTAAGGACCGGCGCATGCCGCGGGTCGTGGTCAATCTCCAGGCTGTGCAATACGTTGACAGCTCAGGAGTGGCATCCCTAGTCGAGGGCCTGAAAGCCTCGCGCGACGTCGGCTCACGCTTTGTCCTCTGCGGTCTCAATACCAAGGTCAAAGACGTCCTGCGGCTCTCCAGGTTAGGAACCATCTTCGAGGTTTGCGACAGCGAAGAGCAGGCCCTGGCACCCTGAGTCGCAGCATCGTTTAGAGCAGCCGATCGATTGAGGGCACTTTGGAACTGGCGACACAAATCGGCGGATCGGTAACCGATGGGCTTGCCTACCTCGGTGAACTGGCTTCGCTCGGAGGCCGCGCTGCCTATTACACATTCGTGGCTCCATTCAAAGGCCAGCCCCTGCGATTGCAGCGAGCGGTCTCTCAGGCCATGCAGGTCGGGGTTCTGGCCCTGCCTATACTTTCCCTGATCTCGTTTTTCATCGGCTTGATTCTCGCGTTGCAGGGCGCCTATGAGCTGCGCCGGTTTGGCGCCTTGAATTATGTTGCCGGCGCTGTAGCCATCTCCATGACGCGGGAACTCGGCCCGCTGATCACCGCCATCGTGGTGATTGGCCGCTCCGGCTCTGCCTTTGCCGCGGAAATCGGCACCATGAAGGTGACGGAGGAGATTGACGCCCTGGAGACCATGGCCATCAATCCCGTCTCTTTCCTCGTCACTCCCAAGTTTCTGGCCATGATCGTGATGCTGCCCTGCCTGACCATCTGGGCCAACTTTATGGGGGTCCTCGGAGGATCGGTGTTCGGCGTGGCCAAGGCGGATTTTACGTGGCCGCGTTATATTACCGCCTCTCTGGATTCCCTCTTCCTACGCGACGTTGTGACCGGTCTGATCAAGAGCGTCATGTTCGGAATCACCGTTACCGCCGTGGGTTGTCATGAAGGCTTTGCCACTGGCGGCGGGGCGGAGCAAGTCGGGCGATCCACCACCCGCGCCGTGGTCATCTCGCTGTTTCTGGTGATCCTGGTGGACCTCGTGTTTACGGCGCTGTTTTACTTCCTAAGTCCTTCCTGAGCGGGAGAATGCAGGATATCGTGATGGAGCAAGGCGACAGGCCGTCGGGGTTGGAGACGATGATCTCGTTGCGCGACCTGCGCGTCAGTTACGGCGAGCGGGAGATCCTGCACGGCGTGAGTTTCGACGTGCTGCGCGGCGAAACCATGGTCATTCTCGGCGGCTCTGGCTCCGGCAAGAGCACGCTCCTGCGCACCCTGGTGGGCCTGGAGAAACCCAGCTCCGGCGAGATTCGCCTCAAGGGGCAGAACATCGCTGCAATCTCGGACGCGGAGATGGACGAAATCCGCAAGAAGATCGGCATGTCGTTTCAGGGGGGCGCGCTCTTCGGCTCCATGACGGTGGGAGAAAACGTGGCCCTGCCCCTGCGCGAGCACACCAAGCTCGAAGATTCGACCATCAAAGTCATCCTGCGGTTGAAGCTGGAGCAGGTGGGCCTGTCCGGCTTTGAGAACTACATGCCTTCGCAGCTTAGCGGAGGCATGAAGAAGCGCGCTGCCGTGGCTCGCGCCCTGGCCATGGATCCGGAGATTCTCTTCTTCGACGAACCTTCCGCGGGCCTGGACCCGATCATTGCCGCCGGCGTCGACCAGTTGATCCTGGACCTGAAGAAGGCTTTCCACATGACCATCATCGTGGTTACCCATGAGCTGGCCAGCGCCTTCCTGATCGCCGACCGCATGGTATTGATTGACAAGGGAAACGTGGTGGCCATCGGTCCCACCGAGGAACTTCGGACGAGCACTCACCCACGCGTGCGACAGTTTCTCGATCGCATCCCCGAGCCCGAGGTTGCGCAAGAGCTGGACTACCTGCAAATGCTGACAGAAGACGACTACCGCCGAGGTCATTGAAGTGGCGGAGAAGAAAGGTGAGGAATGGAAGCGAAACGAGAGCAAGCCTGGGTGGGGTTGTTTGTGCTGGTCGCCGCCGCTGTGCTCATCGCTACAGTTTTCGCGCTCGGCGGCGCGTTTAGCAAAGCGGCCATGACGTATCACAGCTTCCTTCCGTTTGCCGGCGGTTTGGAGCCCGGCGCGACCGTACGCTACTCCGGTGGTCCGAAGGTAGGACGGGTGGAAGCAATAAGCCTCGACCCGCAGAATTCTTCACGTATTGAAATAACCTTCAGTGTGCGGTCCGGTGTGCCGGTGAAGACCGACAGCCGCGTGAGGATCATGAGCCTGAGCCCTCTCGGCGACAATCATCTCGAGATTGTTCCCGGAAGCGCGCAAGCCCCGCTCGCCAAAAGCGGTTCCACGCTGGTCTCCGATCCTTACGTCGACTTCAATGCTTTAACCGCCAGGCTCAACGATCTGGCGCCCGACGCCCAGCGGCTTCTGAAATCGCTGAACGATCGCGCCGCCGACCTGCAGGTGACCATTCAGCGCGTCAACGATGTGCTGAACGACCAGAACCGCGCCAATCTGGCGGGCACTCTGGCCGATGCGCGGGGAATGCTCGCGGAAAACCGCCCGCAAATAAAATCGACGATTCACAATCTGAATTCCCTCACCCAGAAGCTCGATCCCTTGCTCCAGGACTTGCGCAAAACCTCCGACCAGGCAAATCAGACCTTGAACCACATCGATGCCATGCTCGGGGAAAACCGTCCCGACATCCGCCAGGCCGTAATCGATCTGCGTCGCTCATTGGCGAACGTTACGGACCTGACCAGCCGCCTGAATAAGACGCTGGATGTAAACTCCGAGAACATCGACGAGACGCTGGAAAATCTGCGTCATGTTTCGGAGAATCTGAAGGAATTCACCGACACCATCAAGACCAGGCCTTATACCCTAATCCGCTCGAGTAGTCCGCCCGAGCACAAACCGGGAGACACACGATGATCCGCGTTGACCGTGAATCGAAGATGCTGCGTGATGCCACTGGGCAATCAAGTCGAGCCCGAGATGCTTGCAACAAAATATGGGTCGCGGTTTCCCTCGCCACGCTCTGCGCAGGATTGTTCACCGGCTGCGGCGCCGCCCCGCGCAGCAAGTACTACCAACTGTCGGCTCCCAGTGGTGTTCCGACGGTGCAGGCTTCCGATACGCACATAAAGCTGCTGGTTGGCAGTCTGTCGGCTTCGCACCTCTATCGCGAGGATGGCATTGTCTACAGCCGCGGTACGGAGGAAATGGGGACTTACCAGACTCAACGCTGGGCCGAACCGCCGACGGAGATGATCGAAGCAGTTCTATTGCGCGAACTGCGCTCCTCCGGACACTACCTTGCTGTCCAGCCGCATCGCAGCAACGCCAGCGGAGACTTCCTCATCAGGGGCCGGCTCTATGACTTCAAGGAGGTCGACGGCAGCTCGATTGTGGCCAAAGTGAGCTTCGACCTGGAGATGCGCGATCTTAAGACAGGCGCGACCGTCTGGACGCACTATTACTCGCACGACGAGCCGGTAAGCAAGAAGAACGTGTCTGCTGTCGTGGCGGCGCTGGACCAGAATGTCCAGCGCGGTGTCAAAGAAGCAGCCTCCAGCCTGGACCAGTACTTCGCATCCCATCCCGTCAAATAATGACGACGCTTCGTTCTTGCAAGGGATGCCCACCGCTGGTTTTGCAGGGACGACTCCTCTCTTTACCCCGCGCTTCATGGAGTTTTTTCGGGCCTGGCGTAGCCGCTGGCCCCGTGTGGGGAGCAACACGGGTAATCGACGGGCGTTACCTAGGTGACCATGAACCCTGATTCCGCTTGACTCCCGCGGCTCAACCAGCCAGAATCCGCAAACATTTGGCCCGCCCCCGGAGTTGATTCTGCATCACAGAAGGTAGTGATAGTCATCACTGCAGTCTATGAGGCTTGGTGGCCAAATGGCTGGTGAAGGGGCACAAAGGAAAATGCCACTGCCGCGCCAATCATTTCTAGCTGGGCGCGCCCTTTCCATTTTGCTCGCTGGTCCGTTAGTGTTCTCTACGCACTTGCTGTGGGCCCAGAAATCGCCGCCTCGAGAGCAAATCCAGCTCCAAACGTCCGGCCGCCAGCTTGCTCCGATTCCAGAAGCCACATCCCATCCGGGTACTGTGCCTGAAACATTGCCCGAAGCACCCCGAAGCCAGACCGAGTCGCGCGAGAAGCTCTTCCATATCCGCTATCATTACGCCCTCATTGACACCCAGGCCGCATTGAACCTCCGGCAGCCCACCAGAACGGCTGAGTTGCCGGGCGAATACTTCCCCAGCCGTGCGTCGAGCCAATGGCTGACGCCGGTCTATGGGACGCTACATCATCCAACAATCCAGCCCACGGATCTATTGCAGTACTACGGCCGCCATGTTCCAGGGGCCATCCCCACTATTCTGCGGGTTTCCCAGCAGGTCAAGGCTCACCCGCAGGTCACAGGTGTACTCAAGCTTTTTACACCCCAGTTTTGATTGTTTTGGAAATGTCCCGGCGGCGCCAGCGGACGGCCTAGGGGACAGCTTGCACCAGGCCGGAATTGATGCAGCTCATTTTATTCTGGCAATGCGGCCGTCGGTCGGGTACTTCTGGAACTGAAGCGCGTCGTGGCCGGGGATGACGCGGTCGCGAGACCCGCCGGCAAGCTCGATCATGCGCGTCTGGTTCCTGATGTTGGCGGCGTGATCGGCGTCGGAAAAAGTGGCGCTGGCTTTGTGTTCCGCAAGATTGCGATACAGATAGCAATTGTCGGAGGCGAGGACGAACGGAGGAGCCCCCTCGACGCGCAGGTATTGTGAGGCGTAGGTATGCCGCGCTCCGATGTAGGCGCGAATACCGGGAAAGATCTCGACATTGTCGCCGTCAACCAGGCG
>Ga0187766_10000122_pt1 | contig 37376 bp, 49 predicted proteins | sample 0216_QUI02_MP05__4_FD_132971 | JGI IMG/M metagenome (GOLD analysis project Ga0187766, IMG submission 132971) | Tropical peat soil microbial communities from peatlands in Department of Meta, Colombia - 0216_QUI02_MP05_20_MG | ecosystem: Environmental > Terrestrial > Soil > Wetlands > Peat ... | reverse complement strand
ATATGCGACCCACCTAGCGAAGGTCGCAATTTGGGTCGCATCGAAGGTCGCACCTGCGACCCTTTTTGCATCTCCAGTTTTTTTCTTACTCATTTCACATCCCCGTCCACATCTATCTGTGTAAAAAAATCTACAATTCTATAATTATAGACTTGCAGACTTCGATAAAGGGTGATATAGACGATTTCAGGATGCACTGCAAGGAGAAATCGCGATGCGCATTATCGCGCTAGGCCAGCAAAAGGGAGGCACAGGCAAAAGTTGCACGGCGATTAACCTTGCAACTTGCGCTGTTGCGGCCGGGCATAAAGCTGCAATCATAGATATGGACAGCGAACAAGGGACTTCCCGTAAATGGGGAACACGAAGGAACGGGTTGGATACTCCAACCGTAAGGTCTGCTGGGGTAGGGGAGCTGGATGCTGTTCTTAATGAGCTTAGGGATGCTGGATACGATTGGGTATTCCTGGACCTTCCAGGCCGGGCTACTCACTTGGCAAATGCGGGAATGGTGTCTGCCGATCTTACGCTGATCCCATGCCGTCCACTTGAGGTTGATGTAGAAGCATCCATTGCAACTATGCAGTCAGCTAAACGTGCAGGAAAAAGGTATTTCTACTTGATGAGCATAGTTCCAGCTCATAAGGAAGCTGCCCGCGCTAAACAGATGGAAGGCATGCTTACTGCATTAGGGCACCCTGTTGTGCCAGCCCGCATCATTCAAAGGACGGTCGTGCCAGATTCCGTAAGTTCGGGAAAGGGAGTTTGTGAAGTAGACCCAGATTCGAAGAGTTCCTTGGAATTTAAAGAACTATTCGCTTGGCTTGAAAAGGAGACAAATCAGTGAGCAGAGCAATTAGCCGTGATATAACCGCTCAGTTTGAGGAAGCAACCCCGCGTCCTACCCATAAGGCTGTGCGGAAAACAGCAGGGAAAGACCGGGTTGGAATGACGTTTTATATGAGCCCAGCAACCCATAAGCGTATGAAGGATATCGCATCCGAGCGGCAAACCGCGCTTCAGCAGCTTGTAGCAGAAGCTGTGGACGAGTGGTTAGCTAGGCAGGGCGAGCCTGCCTATGAGTACAAGTCGATTAAAGCTTGAAAGTGCAAATAGGTCAGTCTATAATTCTATAATTATAGATGAACGGAGATAATTATGAATACCGTATCTACCCTGACCCATACCGAGGCGAAGATCCGTATATTATACGCTAAAGACCGGGTAGCTGAAGCCCTGCGTGCGGTAGAGGATGTTTACAAGCACATGCAGGCTCCAGCAGATATGGTTGAAAAATTACGGCAGGAAGTGGCATGGCTTGAATTCAGCGTATCGGGATTAGTTAAATTTATTGATAGATTAAAGGAACTCGACTGTGAAGAAACCTAAAATTGCCATCTGCGTTCCAAGTGTAGGAGAATGGATTTCTGAAATGGCTCAAAGCCTTTGTCAACTTCTTGGAAACAGGGGAGACCTTGATGCCATTCTCCTGACTAGGGATGCGGCTGGAATTGCTGTGAGCCGGAATGAACTAGTAGATGCCGCCCTGAAGCAAGGGGCAACCCACGTCTTCTTTGTGGATTCCGATGTCGTTCTACCGAATCAGGTTCTACAGACCATGCTGGCATATGACAAGGATGTTATGTCAGTTCCATATCCGCAGCGCAGGCCTCCTTACAACTGGGTTGGCCGTCCAGTTGTAGTTAATGAGGATGGCCAGTATCCTGGGCTGACAGAAATGGAATTCGTTGGAGCTGGCTGCCTGCTTGTGAAAAGAGAGGTGTTCGAAACAATCAGGCATCCATATTTCTTTGAGACATATTGGTACCCAGATCGCAGCCAGCAAGAGCAGTTTCTGGGTTGTATGGCTGATGTATTTCCTCGCCTTAGTCAAGGTGGGATAATAAAGATGCTTCAGATCCCTGAGGTGCAAGAGTTCTTGGCAAGTGAGTTTTCACCTGTAGGGCAATTCTCGGAAGATGTCAACTTCTGTAAGAAGGTAATACGTCATGGTTTCAAAGTCTTAGCGGATTATGAACCAGCGCGGCAAATTGTCCATGTAGGTAAACGTTTCAATGCACTGACTCCTACAATGGAGCTGTCTACTGCACCTTATCAGATAAAAGGAAATCTCGATGCCTGAGCTGTTAATCGGATGCGGAGCTACCCGTGATAAGCGGCTCTTCCTGGAAGGAAGCAGGAAGTGGCAGGATCTTACTACGCTGGATATAAATCCAGATCACAAGCCGGACGTGCTTCACGATCTTGAAATCCTACCAGTTCCGCTTCCCGATAACCACTTCGATGAGATCCATGGGTATGAGATCCTTGAACACCTCGGCAAGCAAGGAGGTTGGCGGTTCTTCTTTGCGCAATTTAGCGACTTCTGGAGGCTGCTGAAGCCAGGTGGACACTTCTTTGCTACTGTACCAAGCCTTTCAAGTCCGTGGTGCTGGGGCGATCCTGGCCACTGCAGGGTAATATCCCATGAATCTCTAATCTTCCTCAACCAGACGCAATATACAGCTCAAATCGGAAAGACCGCCATGAGCGATTACCGGTTCGTTTACAAGGCGGACTTCGATATCATCCATTCGGAGGTTAAAGGAGATCAATTCGCGTTCGTGCTTAAGGCAATAAAACCATCAAGGATAAAGGGGGGAAGGAAATGAATAAGTACCTCGCTTTAGCAGGAATAGTTCTTCTCCTAATTATATTTGGAGAAATAGGTTCGAAAATGTCTGAACTAAGGAAAGACCAGAATCAAATCTCGATAAGAGTCGATAGAATCGAGCAGAAACTTGATGCTATCGTATCCAAAATAGAAGGCCAGAATCGTTAATCTTATATAACGTATAATGTCACGGTCTGATGATGTTATACGTTATATAACAACCTAAGCTGGAGTTTAATATGGACGGGGAACTAAAAGTTGTAATCGCAGTGTGCACCTATAAACGGCCTAAGATGCTTGCCGAATGCCTTAAGAGCCTAGAAGGGCAGGGAGCACCCATTATCGTTGTAGATAATGATCCTGAGACGCATGAGCTTCCTGACCTGCCGGCTAATGCAGTTCTTGTTCATGAGCCGCATCGTGGTATCGCTATGGCCAGAAATGCTGCCCTGAAGGCTGCAATAGAACGGGGATATGAGTGGCTAGCATTTATTGATGATGATGGGATTGCCAATCAGGATTGGTTGTCACGTCTTCTGGATACGAGAAACTTATATTCGGCGCAGGCGGTATCAGGACCACAATTCTATAAATATGCAGATGGAGTAGAGAAATGGCGAAAACGGGCTAGATGGGATGTTCCTAGATTTCCAGAAGGATTCAGGCGCCAAATAGCCGGAACTTGTAACCTTCTTCTAGATCTTCGTTTTGTGCAGAAACTTGGCCTTACATTTGAGGAGTCCGTTGGATTTGATGGTGGAGAAGATACGCTATTCACTTATCAATTGAGCGAAAATGGAGGCAAAATTGTATGGACTAATCGTGCAATTGTTACCGAAACTGTACCAACTGAAAGGACAACTCTTAAGTGGTACATTAAAATGAGTAAGCATAAAGGAAGACATACAATCCATAGTGCCAAAATGCTGAATGTAGATTTGAAACCTCTAAAAGCAAAAGCAGCGCGGAGAATTATGACTGGAGTTGGGAAATTTATCATTGTTCCTCCTGCCTTCTTAATTGGAAGAGGACTACGTACGCTTTTCTCTGCAATCAGGAATTTTAGTGAAGGTATAGGAATGATTGAGGGATTTTACGGAGTCAGATCCCGTCATTATGAAACAGTTACCGGAGAATAAACATGAGACTACTTGCTTGCTCAGTAATTGCCTTGATGATTGCTAGTAGCTCATCAAATGGCGATACTTGCATATCTTCAGATGAAAGGAAAATGGCAAATATAGCATATAACTATTGTACAACTGAGGCTGTTAGACAACTTACCCTTTTATGGAATGAATGGAAGCTGAATAGATGTGATAACATTCCTCAGCCATCTAATTGCATGCATCCTTTGCATGAATATGATAAAGATCAACAAATATGCCTTCAACGTTTAAAGTCTTGTTACTACATTGTGGAAAACTCAACCAAGTGAAGATTTTAGTTGCGCGCGCGTTTTAGGTGTGTTATTACTAGAATGCACACATCTGAAAACGCCGCGCACGCTGACATTCCCCGTCCCGTGAAGCGGCGTTTTTAGTTTGCAGAATCAGTAGCATAGAGTAGAAACAAAAAACCCCAGCATGGTGCTGGGGCAATCTGTTGCATATTCGGACTGCGAATCCAAATATGCGGCTTCAGCCGAACCAGAGGCGGCTGTATATGACTGATATAGACACGATTACTCCCGTTGTCAACGGGAATTTTGATCCCAGAGAATGCGTTTTTACGCGCCGTTATGCGGATACTAGTCCGCTCCGGCCTATCTGGGAATCTCATCCAGTAAATCATAAAACAAAAGCGGGCGTATTTGTGCGCCCTAACAACTGCAGGTTTCCGGTCCGGCTCAGCCGGTATCACCTGTACACAAACGGCTGCGCAATTTCGAGGCAGGGCTGGGTATTTTACAGCGAGGCTGGCATGGCCGCATTTGAGGAAAATTCATAATGAAATCACAATATATTTTTCGCAATGCCTCACCAGCCAAACCGTATACTGTCATTGACAACAGGCTCTTGCAGGCACGAGGTGTTTCACCTGACGTGCGTGGTTTTGTCGCAACCCTACTCTCTATGCCGTTAGATTGGAAATTCCGGCCGGAATGGGCAAAAGAGGAATTTGATATCGGCGAGACTAGGCTAGAGAGGATCATCCGCGATGCAAAAAAAGCCGGCTTTATGCGGACAGATCGTGAGCGGGGAGCTGATGGGCGTGTCACAGGACGAACTGTATATTTATTTACCGATGTCCCCCATGTTTTCAATGGAGAAACCGTAACCGGGAAAACCCAGGTTATGGATTCCACCGTAACCGGGGAAATCCAGGTTACGGAAAATCCAGGTTACGGAAAACCACCCCCCATACAAAGTAAAGAAAGAAATACAAAAGAAATACAAATTACAAATATACCCCCTAACCCCCTAAAGGGGGAACGCGCGGCAGAAGAGAATTGTTTCACAATTTTGGAAGAGGTTAAGAAAACTCCTTCTGCCAGAGGAAGAGCCAAAGTACGCAAGTGTTATGATTACACGCCAGCATTCGAGGAGGTTTGGAAAATTACGCCTGACCGTCAGGGAATGTCAAAACCGGCAGCCCTAAAATCATGGAACGAGCAGGGATGCGAGGAGATTGCTAGCGAGGTCCTTCATGGGATGCAGCGGTATTCTGCCTGGTTAACAAACGAACGCCGCCGCCGCAGAGACTACCCTGTAAAACACCTGCAGGGATGGATCACAGATCGCAGGTGGGAAAATTTCCAGGAGGAGCCTGCCCCTATGGAAACCAATTCTGTTATCGAAGCCGATGCTTCTACAGCGGAGCCTCCGTTTGAATTGCCGGACGATATCGCAAATGACGCCCGTGCAATGTGTCCAAACCGTCAGGATTACCTAGAGGCAGCATTACGGATTGCATCCAGAGAGCACAGGTGGAATTCATCAATGACTACCGAGTGGATCAGGGAAAAATGCCGTCATCTGGCCAGCATTGTCGCAGACGGAACGCCAGCACGGCATGCAGTGACCCTAGTATTCGCGTGAGGGTGCGACATTCTGACGCACATTTTTCTCTCAACTTACTTCATTTTTAGGTTGCAAATTGGTCAGGACAAGGATATACCCATGAAATGCTTATGCTGTCGGGAATCGTATGAGTCCCCCAGAAAAAAGAAATTTTCAGCACATAAAGGTATGAAACAAGGCATAGTCCGGAAGTACAGTTTCACCAAGGGAGGTGGAATAATCGAGCCGGATAATGACAAAGAGCCAAACGCTTATTTTAGCACTGAGACATTGAAGCAAAACGGAATAAACGATATCTGGCCAGGAGTGAAAGTTAAGTATCTTCTACGTCAAGACCCGGATGTCCCACACCGGGTTTCAGTTTGGAAGATCGAACTCATAGATGATTTCTTAGTTGATTTACCATTTTAGCTGTACCGCATAGATACCTTCATAAATTTCTGGCCGTCCTGCCCAGACACAGCGGAGAGACATAAAAAGGGTAGCTCCCTGTCTCCCCGCTCTGGCAGGAAAAGCCGCAGGACAATATCATGGCAAATAAGGTCAAACCGCTCACCGCAGCGCGCCTCCACGAACTTCTAGTATATAATCCAGAGACCGGAAATTTCATTAACCGCATAGACAGGTTCAAAACGAAAGCCGGTGAAATACCTGGATGCCTATCTCCAGAAGGTTACTGGCAGATAAGTTTGGATGGCAGAACCTACACCGCACAATCCCTTGCATACCTCTACATGAAAGGCGAATGGTGCTCCGTTCAAATGGATCATATTAATACCTACCGTACAGATAACCGCTGGATCAATCTACGGCCTGCTACAAGCCAGCAAAATGCAATCCATGGGCACCCCTACCGGAATAATACAAGTGGCTTCAGAGGCGTTTCCTGGTCATCTAGCAACAATAAATGGCAGGCAAGAGTAATGGTAAATGGAAAGCGTAAAACAGTTGGATATTTCTCCGATATCCTGAAAGCAGCAAAGGCAAGGGTAAAAGCCGCAAACGAAATATATGGAGAATTCGCAGATCCGTTCTCCCTCCTTGAGATAATGGTATAGGAAGGCAAATGAAAGTCAAAGAAATTAAATTTGAAGGTGGTTATATATCAATTGGAGATGAAGGTAGCGCAGTATTTATGGATATCAATACTGATGCTGATAGTAATATATCTAACTGGATTAGGTTACGTCTCACAAAAGAAATATTTAAGGAATTAACCAGCTTAATGGTTAATATTGCAGATGAAAAAGATTCTTAGCATAATCGCAGATCTACCAAACCGCGCAGCAGACGCATTTATCGATTTCTGCAGGAACTAAACAAAGAATTCCCACTGGAAACCATACTAACGGAAAACGCTGAGGATCGTAATCCTGATATACCAAAGAGTGTATAATATATGCAAGTTCCATGTATAATCCGGTGAAGAATAGCAGGAAGGCAAATTAGATAAGTAGATAAAACAATGAGTAAGAAGAAAGTTTTGGTTGAGAAGGAAAAAGAAGTTAACCAAATAGTTGTAAATGAAGTGGAAGCTGGTAACAGCAATTCAATCAGCAAAGTTAAAAAGGTACCAGGAAGGCCTTTTAAACAAGGGGAAAGCGGGAATCCTTCAGGCCGTCCAAAGCAGGATAAAACCCTCAAAGCTTTAGCCCGCGAGCATACTTCCGAAGCGGTGCAGTGCCTTATCAACATCATGCGAGACAGCTCTGCAAGCGCTACAGCACAGGTTGCTGCGGCGCAGGCTATTCTGGATCGCGGACACGGAAAGCCTCTCCAGCAGCTTGAGGTAGGCGAGGCAGGTGCATTCTCCGATCTACCGGAGCATGAGCTTGAGATTTTCATTAAAGACGCTGCAAACAAACTAAAGGCAATCGAGAAAGGAGATCATTTTAACTAGATCGATTGCCGGTCCACGCGCGAAATGCCAAAAAACACGCGCTAAACACCCCTATTCTCGCGCTAAATATGGTCTAGCTGGTCCTGTTTTTTCTCAGAGAGCTGGGTTAAGCGGGCATTTTGGTCCTGTTTTACTGAGAAGTTATCGAAGTTCACGCGCTAAATGCTCGAAAACACGCGCTAATCACCGTGATAATCGGGTTCTAGTGGCTTAGGTGACTTTAGAGCAGGAGACAAAGTCACTTATCTGCAACAGTCCGCAGGCAATAATAAGAGAGACACAGAAGTCCTTCTTGACTTAAGTCTCTTGAGTGTCATATACTTTAGACTCCAAAGTCACAAAAAGGACACTCAAATGCTAATCGGATACGCAAGAACTTCTACCCTTGAGCAAGTAGCCGGTCTTGAGGCGCAGATGCGCGATCTTAAGGCGGCAAAGTGCGAGAGGATATTCAGTGAGCAGCTATCGAGCGTGGAGTCAAAGCGGGACCAGCTTGAGGCGGCTATCGATTACTGCCGGGATGGAGACATTCTGGTTTGTACGAAGCTTGACCGCCTTGCGCGCTCAGTAGCCGATGTTGTGGCCATAGAGGCTCGGCTACGGGCGAAAGGTGCCGCCCTGCACATTATGGACCCTGCGATGGATACCAGCACTCCAGCGGGCCGTCTGACGTTCAACGTACTTGCCTCGATTGCTCAGTTCGAACGTGAAATTATGCTGACAAGGCAGCGTGAAGGTATTGAGAAGGCCAAGTTGGAAGGAAAGTTCAAAGGCCGGAAGCCCACATCGGATGCCCGTAAGAAACGCATCTTAGAACTCCATAGCGAAGGTATGCAGCCCACAGCGATTGCTAACCTGCTGAGTCAGGAGATTGGATCTAAGGGTAAACCGATGAAGATTTGTAGACGAACAATTCACCGTATTTTATCAAATAAATAGGAAGGAATGACATTAGAAGCCTGCAACGAGTATATGGAGCACGTAGGCGCGAAGCGTGCTCTAGCCGTTGCAATGAACGAACAGCTAGCCAGGAGGGAACGCGAGTTATTTGCGGCTCCTGGCGGCCTTCTGAAGTTCGTGAAGCACTTTTGGCATGTGCTTGAGCCGGAGACACCGTTTCAGGATGGCTGGCCTCTGAAGGCAATGGCAGAGCACCTGGAAGCGGTTGCAGACGGACGGATTACCAGGCTTCTTATCAACATCAGCCCTGGCAGCATGAAGTCGCTCTTATGCTCAGTATTTTTTCCCGCGTGGCTATGGGGAGCGAAGGACCGGCCTGCAGCTAGGTTCCTCTGCCTATCGTATTCCGAGGCACTACCGCAGCGCGATAACCGCAAGACCATCAATCTGATAAATTCGCCAGCGTACCAAAGACTGTATGGGAAGCGCGTCAAGCTGGTGAAATCTGGTGAGGAGCTGCTGGAGACATCGGCCACAGGCTCCAAGCAGGCAGCGGGTTTAACAGGTTCGGTTACGGGACGGCGTGCGGACATTTGCATATTAGACGATCCGAACAACGTAGCGGACATTGAGTCTGATGCGATCAGGGAGAAGGCGGCGAGGATCTTCCAGGAAGCTGCATCGAACCGTTTGAACGATATGACGCGTTCTGCGATCATTGTTATACAGCAGAGATCGCACCAGGACGATATATCTGGGATTATTTTAGAGGGTGGACTTCCGTATATTCACCTCTGCATACCTCTTTTGTACGAGCCGTCCAGGCATTGTGAGACGGAAATAGGCTGGAGTGATCCTCGCGAAGAGGATAGGGAGTGTTTCTGGCCTGAGCGGTTTCCTGATGAGGCTATACAGGCCGCGATGGACTTGGGTGAGTTTGCGTTTGCTGGGCAGTATCAGCAGAGGCCAGCTCCAAGAGGCGGCGGCATACTCAGGTATGAGTATTGGAAGTGCTGGAATCCCGTACCGAATAAGATAACTGGGAAGCGTGACTTTCCTGTATGCGACTTTGTTCTGGCGAGTCTGGACCCTGCTTATACTGCTAAGCAGGAGAATGACCCCAGCGGTTTTACGATTTGGGGCACGTTTCAGACTGAGAAAGGTGAGCGCGGGGCGATTTTGCTAGATGCGTTTAGCAAGAGGCTAGAGTTATGCGGACCGGACCAGCCGAGATATCTAGGCGAGACGGATGCGGATTACCGGGCGCGGGCTCAGGAACGGTGGGGCCTAGTTGAGACGGTTGCGGACAGGTGCAAACGGTTCAAGGTTGATGTTCTTCTGATAGAGAACAAGGCGAGTGGCTTGAGTGTAGTTCAGGCCATGGCTAGGTTGTTTCCGAGATCCCGGTTTCAGGTCCAGACTTACGATCCGAAGGGGTTAGATAAGACGGCTCGGGTTAATATGGTTCAGCCGGTATTTTCAGGCGGGTATATCTGGGCTCCGTACAATGTAGAGGAACCGTTAGATCCTGGTAACAAAGAGTGGGCCAGGATGGTGATTGACGAGTGTGCGGTATTTCCGAGAGGCCGCCACGACGATTTGGTGGATTCAACATCTTCTGCGATTAATTACTTACGTTCTAATGGATTTCTAGACCGCAGGGAAGAGCAGTTTATATCGAAGGATGAGGCCAAGAGGCAATACAAGGCTCAGCCTGCATTATATAACATATAGGAATTCCATACTGAATGCTTGATACTCCGATGGCTGGCGTCACCATTACGGATGACGATCATGGTGGCAGCTGGGTAGATTTAGGTCCATCCCGTGAGAGCCAATTTGAGAGCGGCGACCATTATTCCAATCTGGCAGAGGATCTTGGTGACGATGTTTTAGGCGTCATAGCTTCAGATTTGCTGCGTGACATAGAGGATGATGACCGGTCGCGGAGCGAATGGCTTCAGATGCGGGAGAAGGCACTGGGGCTTCTTGGTATCAAGATTGCTCCTCCGCGTTCGGATTCATCGAGTGGCGGGGCTCCATTTGAGGGGATGTCGTCTTATCAGGATGGGGCTTTACTGGAGGCATGTGTAAGGTTCCAGGCGAATGCGATTGGCGAGCTTTTACCTGCTGCGGGTCCAGTCAAGGTGCACAATGAGGGAGCGCCCATTCAGCAGAACGATATGCTGGCGGATGCTTTAGAGAAGGCTGTCAACAATTTCCTGACAGTTGGCTCTCCAGAATATGTTCCTGACCACGACCGGATGTTTTTCCAAGTAGGATGGAGCGGAGCTGGGATAGTGAAAGGTTATCACTGTCCGCTTAGGCGCCGGCCGGTGATCGAGAGCATAGATGCGAAGGATCTGATTGTAAGCGATCAGGCTACGGATTTAGATTCTGCGCAGCGTGTTACGCATGTCATCAAGATGAACAAGCCCACGCTCATCCGGATGCAGATTGCGGGAGCATATAGGGAAATCGATCTTTCTCCACCTGAGCGGAATCCGACTGTAGTCGATACAAAGATTGAGCAATTACAAGGTATTAGCAAGACTGCTTCACGTCCGGAAGAGATAGACCGGACGATTTACGAATGCTACTGCGATTATGAGATTCCCGGTCACGAGCATAAGCACAAGGGCAAGGAGACTGGGCTCCCGCTTCCGTATAAAATTACGATTGATAAAGCTTCCCGGAAGATTCTTGAGATTCGCAGGAATTGGAAGGAAGACGATGAGGATTGCAGGAAGCGCACTACGTTTGTGATGTATGAGTATGCACGTGCGTTTGGACTATGGCCGCTAGGTCTCATGCATTTAATGGGCAATACTGTAAACGGTATTACGGCGGCATTCCGGATTGCTATAGACAATGGGATGATCGGAAACTTCCCGTACTGGATATATGCCAAGACGGGAAGCGGGCAGGACAAGAACGATTTCCGGGCTGGACCTGGACAGGGAATTCCATTTGTTTGCGATGCAAACTCGAAGATCTCTGATAAAATTATGCCGGCTCCACGAGTACCTCTCGATCCTGCCTTCATGCAGGTTGTTACGCAGCTCAAGACAGACGTTTCGAGAATTGGCGGCACGGCGGAGATGCAGGTAGGAGAAGGCAACCAGCAAGCCCCTGTTGGCACTACGATAGCGTTGATTGAACAGGCTACAAAGGTTGAGGGTGCGGCGCATAAGCGGATGCATCAGGCACAGGGTAAAGAATTCCGGATGTTGCGGGAGTTGCTTCAGGAGGACCCTGAAGCGCTTTGGCGGCATACTGGGAAGCCACCATATAATGCAGATACGATTATAACTGCTCTTAACGATTACGATCTAATTCCGCAGGCCGATCCAAATGTTTCTAGCCACATGATGCGGATGAGTAAGGCGGAGGCAGCCAAGCAGCTTGTGATGGCTGGTCCGCAACTTTGGGACATCAAGAGTGTTACGGAGTGGTATTGCGATCAAATTGGCATTCCTGAGATGAAGCGGTTCATGCTTCAGAATCCGCAAATGCAGCAGTCTCCGCAGGGAGCACCTGCACTCGGAGCGGATAATGGAGCCCGCGCATTGGCAGCGATTGCCTCTCAGAAGATGAAGAGTGCGGATGCAGCACAGGACCGTCAGCTTAAGGCGGTTGAGATGGCGCAGAAGGCACACGATGCGGCTCAAGACCGGGCGCTTCAAGTTCAGGAACACCAAACAGATTTAGCAAAAGAATTGGTAATTCATCCTCTTAGTCAAGCAATTGTCAACAATTTGAATCCCGTTAACCCAGAGATTCCTCAATGAAATCCCATAAGACTACTTCCCACCACGATTTCCAGAAGACGATGATTCACCGGATGCTTGGCGGTAACGGGACTAGTCCCCATACGGATGAAGCGGCTGATCGCTCTCTTGTCAAGAAAATGGTCAAACCATCTTCTCTGACTGGCAAGAAGACAGGCGGCACATGCCATTCGAAGGGCGGAGCTGCTGGCAAGAAGCGGCCTAAAACTCAAGTGAATGTCGTAGTTGCTCCTCGTGGGGATGGTGCGCGCGCCGTGCCTGTGCCCGTTGGAGGACCAACGCCGGGTGCAGCGGGTGCGACTTTGCCTTCCCGCCCGTCTGCCCCGGCAGTTCCTCCAACTGGAGGGCTAGGTGCTCTTGCTGGAGCACCTATGGCGAAAAGGGGAGGTAAGATCAAGAAACGTGCGGCTGGAGGACTTGTGAAGCGAGTTACTGGTTACGATGCAGGCGATAATGGGATTGGCCGGCTTGAGAAGGCCGCTCATATGCGCCGGATGAGGAAGGAATAGCGTATATTATATAATAGGAAGGCAAACTATGGCGAAGGCAAAGGACACAACGGAACGGGACCAGCTTCTTAAACGCATTGAAGAGCTTGAGACAGCTGGCCGTTTTGTAGAGGATTGTTTGAAAGCGTTAGTTATTTTTAGCGGAAACGATGTTTTGATTCCACATGGAATGATCGATACAGCTAAGGATTTTACTCTGGTTCGCGATTATATCCCAGGCCGTCAGAGCCTCCGGTTGAGGACATCCCGGTAATGTACGATTTCAATGGCTCTATCTTTGCTTCCAAGCTGAAGGCATTGATCGATGAGCGCCGTCTATTAGTTGCAGAGCAAATCTTGGAAGGCAGATGCAATCAGGATGACTATAGGTGGCATGGAGGCAGATATTATTCACTTGGTGAAGTTTTAGAGATGTTTAACCAAGTTTATAAAGAGATTCATGACGAGGAAGGCAAAAGATGAAAATCGAACAATTAGAGTATCAATTAGGTGTTGAAAATCCAGCAGAAGTTATTATGTCGCGTCTGCGTAATGAACTTCCTAATATTCCTGCTATATTTGGACCGCGTGTTCTTATTGCACTGGCTCCATCTGCGTCCAGGAGTAAGGGAGGTATTATTTTTACCGATAACCGTAAAGATGAAGGACGGTGGCAGGGAAAGGCAGGCTTGGTGCTCAAGCTTGGTGTAAGTGCGTTTAAATACGATCCCCGCTATCCTCAATATGAGTGGGAGGGTCCGAAAGCTGATGTTGGCGATTGGGTCCATTTCTTCAATTCGGATGCTCGTGAGATCGGAATTGGAGGCATTGCGTGCCGGTATATTTGGGACTCGGATATCTTGGGTACTTTATTCGATCCAGAAAGCGTATTTTAGGGAATCGCCATGGGACACAAACAACGATACCGCGCTGGTAAACGTGAGACGGTGCCAGGAGATGATTTCGATTACCTCAAGGAAGGCAATACAGAGGGAGGCGTGGAGGTAGAGTTAGAGGATGCCAATCAGGAAGAGCTAGCTCCTGAAAAGCCGTCCTCTACTCCCGCTATCCAGGATAAGGGTGAGGATGAGCCGTTAGAGGTATTAAAGCGGCAATTTCAGGAAGCCCAGGCTGAGCGGGATGCAGAACGGAAGCGTGCTGAAGCAGCAGAAGCGAGGGCACGGGAGCAAGAGAGTCAGCTTGGCCGGCATGCCACGAACGAACTTTCTAACCACAAAGCAGTTCTTGAGCAGGCTTATTCTACTGAAGAGCTAAAGGTTAAGGATGCTAAGCGCCGTTATGCACTTGCCCTGCAAGAAGGAAACTTCGATGCGGCGGCAGATGCTCAGGAGGAAATGGTACGCTCGAATGGCATTATGTCGCAGTATGCCAATGCATACCAGGAACTTGAACGCCGTGAGAGAGAACCTAAGCCGGTAGCGGCTCCGCCAGTTCAGGATCAATTCGAAGCAGCTTTAGCAACCATGCATCCAAAAGTGGCATCATGGGCACGCGAGCATAGGGATGATGTTCTAAAACCGGAGCGGCAAAAACTGGCATATGCGGCCGATCAGATGGCGGCTGCCAAGGGCTTCATGCCAGGAACGGATGAATATCTGGATTTCCTTGATGAGCAGATGGGTTATCTTGAGCCAGATGCTGAGCCAGATGAGCGTCCTGCACAGCATCCTGTTCCTGCTAAGACAGCCCGGCGCGCTCCATCTGCCCCGCCATCCCGTACTTCAGGATCTGCACCTGGAAGGCGGCGGGTTTACCTGACAGAAGATGAAAAGATGATCGCCCAAAGCATGGGCATATCACTTGAAGCTTATGCCGCATCGAAGGAGAGAACTGCTGGTAGCAAGCAGCCTTCGAACGGTAGCGGGCGTACATATTCCAGATGATAACTGAAGGCAAATTTTACTATGCAAGATAATGTCCGCAAGCCAGTTAGAGAGCCAGTCCGTGAAGGGCAGGTAAAATTGCGTCCCAATGAGTTTATGGGCCGCGATGGCCAAGTCTTAAAATTTACTCCTGCGGAGAGTGGAAGCGAATTCGATTTTCCGGAAAGCGTTAGAGATCCAGGCTGGTCCTATCAATGGATTAGAACCAATGCTTTTGGGGATACTAGTAAAAATGAGTTGCCAGAAATGAAGCGTAATGGCTGGACTGAAGTTCCAGTTACCGGTCTGAAAGGATATTTCAAAGATTCTATGCCTGAGGGACAGAATTATATTGAAATGCAAGGGCTTATTCTGGTAGAGCGTCCCGCTGGTCTTACCAAACTGCACCAGCAGTATCATCTGGATAAAGTTAACAAGGAACTAGCAGCCCATTCCCTCGATAGAATCAAGGATGACAATTGGGCTAGTAACCTTCCTTCCGGTATTTTACCTTGGCGGAAGGCAATGATTACCGACCGTGGAGAGTATGAACGGGCTCCTAACGCATGGCAGCCTGAACATAAACCGATTTCTATGGACGAATAATTAATCCATTCTTTATTTCCGCGCTGGATTCAAAGAATTTTTATTAAACACACTGGCAAAGCGCGCTGCGAAGCCGATTTTCAAACACATAGGTGACTTCATGTCAAATCCGGGCACTGCGTTCGGGTTCGAATGGATTGGCCCATCTAAGGGCGGTCCTGCCGTGAATGGCATCCAGCGCAAAATGAAGCTGTATGCCAGCAATAATACTCCAATTTATTTTGGAGATGTAGTTAGAAAACTTACTACCGGTTATGTAGGGGTTAGCGCTCAGGGCGTGACTGGCGGAAATACTGCCGGCATTTTTGTTGGCTGTGAGTACCTGTCTACTGCGCGAGGTAATGTTATCGAATCGAGTTACTGGCCGTCTGGAGATCATGCTTATGATGGCTGGGCTTATATCATTCCGATTGCCGATGCCGTTCCTCAGCTTTTCAAAGTCATGAGTGGTAACTACAGCAGCCAGCCATTCACATCATCTCTGTTTGGGCAGACCGTTGACCTTAATGCCGGTTCCGGAAGTGTGACTGGCGGTTATGGACGCTCCGGTATGTATGCAGATGGTGCGTATCTCGGTGGAACTGGAGGAGCTTCAAGCACATATCCATTTAAGGTTGTAGACTTGTACTCTTCATATGTTCCATCCGGAATTCCTGGCACTGACGATAGCTCAGCTAATAATATCGTTATTGTCGAATCCAATCCATTCGCATCTACAACGATTTAAGGAAAGGATTAGACAATGACTATCAATTTAGGTTCAATCCACGACCTTCTACTTCCTGGCCTTAATGCTGTTGAAGGCAAGTACAAGGAAGTTCCTCTTGAGCTTGAGGAGGTCTTTGTAAAGCGCCAGAGCTTTATGAACCAGGAGTTTACCGTTCAGAACCGTTACGCCGGGATCGCACAGATCAAGGAAGACGGTGGTTCTATTTCATACGATAACAATTCTGGACAGCGCTATAAGTACAATATGCGCCCAGTTGGTGCTGGACTTGGTGTCGTTTTCACCCGCCAAGCTCTTGCTGATAACCTCTATAAGAGTGAGTTCGGGCCTACCGTTATCGGCATGCAGAACAGCATGCGGCAGTTCTGGAACTACCAATCCGCATATCTGTTCAACACAGCCACAACCTATGATGCAAACTCTGGAGGTACCGGCCAGCCGCTGCTTTCCGTCTCTCACCCTGTAGACGGTGGAACGTTTGCCAATACCAGCTCAGTTCCGCAGAGCCTTGCTGAAGGTAGCTTGATCTCGGCAATCACGGCCATTCCGACCACGTTCGTCGATCAGGCTGGTCTTTTGATCGATGTCATGCCGGAAACCCTTCTCGTTCCGTGGAATCTCCGCGCTACGGCTCTTCGTCTTCTGGAGGCAGAACTCCGTCCCGGTACGGCTAATAACGATCCAAACGTTATTCACCAACTCAACGGTCATGTCCGGCTCAAGACTTGCCGGTATCTGTCCAGCAAATATGCCTGGTTCCTGCTTACGAGCGTGAAGGGATTCATTGAGTTCGAGCGCGAGCCCTATGAGCAGAATATGTGGGCCGACTTCGATACCCACAATCTGAAGATCCAGAACTACGAACGTAAGGGATATTTTTGGAACGATCCCCGGTCTGTATACGGACAAATGGCAACAAGCTAGTATTCGCTGATATTTTTTCCTCTCAATATTTCTGTGGTGTCTATCTACATAAACTCTCACTAAATATTGAGAGGATATTCAGCATATTTCAGTAAAGCCCGAGATATCTTCGGAGATCTCGTTCATCCATAAGGCATAATAAATGGCTATTACGAACTTTCCACAGGGCGTAAGCTCTTTTGGAGTTCCGCTTGCTGGAAGTGGGATTCCCACTGCTGGTACGGCCGATAATTATTGGTTTGTGAACTCCGCAACAGGCGGTCCAAGTGGTCCAGGAACGGTAGATCAGCCGTTCGACTCCATCGCGCACGCCTGTTCTACTACATATAACGTAGGTCTTGGAAGTAGCGATGTTATCATCGTTTCTCCTGAGCATACGGAGACAGTGACGGCTGCTAGCGGCCTTACGATTTCTACCGCTGGCGTCCAGGTTATTGGCCTTGGTACAGGAAATGCGCGTCCTACAGTTACGTTTAATACTGTAGTTGGCGCAACGATGCTCATTAGTGGTGCCAATGTCAAAGTGGACAATATTATCTGCAAGGCAGGCATCAACAATCTGACTTGTCCAATTCAGGTTACTGGCGCATCTCCTACCTTAAACATCGAATGGCAAGACGTTTCCGGTTCTTATGAAGCGATCAGCTGCATACTCCTTACTACAGTATCGAATGCAAAGATCAATCTTCGTTACCGTGGCGTTGAAGGAAGTGCTGTTTGCGTCAATCCGGTCCAGATCAGTGTTTGCACAGGTGTACGCCTAAATATTGACTTCACAGGAACAGCTAGTACTGCTGTTGTGAACGCTGTTGGTGGCTCAGCATCCAAGGATGTAGTAATCACTGGCTATATTTACAATTCTGGCACTACTACTGGTGCCAAGGACTTTGTGGATAGCTCTGTTGGCACTTCTACCGAATATTTTATCAGTGTATTCGATGGGTCAGCTGGCTTCAATTATATTGGCGGTTCTGCTTCTGCCCCTATCCTGGATAGCACGGTTGCTGCAGAGAATGCACTTTATGGAGCTTATCCAAACGGCATCACCTGGCAAACATCCCACGCTCATGCAACTGGTTATAGTGTCCAGTCGGTTTTAGGGTTTGTGCAAGATGCAGTGAATAACGGTACTGGCGGCTCTACTCCAGGAACCAATAAGAGCGTGATTGATGCCATTGGAGCTAACGGTGTTTCCCAGCTCACAGTTGGTGCCGGTACTCTAAGTGGTGCTCCTGGTGCGAACTTTATAGTTCAGAAGAGCGTGACCAGTTCGCTGATTGTTTCATCTGGTGCCATTGACTTGACCCAGATTGCAACTACTGGCGATATCCTAGTTCGTAATTTCACAATGGAAACGGACAGTACCGGTCTCGCTAGCCAAACTGCTAACGCGTATATCACCATCACCAAGACAGGCGGACATGGTGCAACTACTCTTGGCACACAGATTGTAACTGCTCTTGGTGCGAATATCACGATGCAGGGATCATCCATGGCAACAACTGCCATGAACCTTCCGTTTACGATTGAAGCAGGTTCTAAGCTTCAGATCGCAGCGGCAACATATAATTGCACGGGTGCGGGTACTATTAAGTTCACCATGCAATGCCAGCGTGTAACAGCTGGTGCAATACTTACTAACGCTTAATATATAATATAAGGAGATCCACGAATGTCACGCATTCGTCATAGGGGTCATAAGAGCCATCACGCTCTTGGTGGCTCTGCGGGTGAATCCAAAGTCGGGAACCCGAATATTTTCAAGCTCGCTGAGGGCCATTCTATCGGGCACGTGCACGGAAAGTCCGCGAAGGGGCACCTTGGTGTGGCTCATGGCGGTAAGGTCCACCATGCCAAGCATCGCGCTCATGGTGGCGGAGCGGACGTTAATCCGCATCCGTCTTCCGCTCTGGCAAAGGGCGGAAAGGCCCATCACCACAAGACTGGAGGCCACGTTCCGCTTCATCATGCGGCTGTTGGTCACTCCTCTGGCATCCATCATGCTGGGCGCCATCATGAAGCAGGCGGCGGTGTAGCTGGAGGTCATCACCGGGGGCGACACAAGGCCTGACGGTATGAAGGACGGTGGAGAGAAATGGATTGCTGGAGCTATCCAGCATCCAGGAAGTCTCCGCCGTGCCCTTCATGTTCCTGAAGGCGAGAAGATCCCCGCCAAGAAGCTGGCTAAGGCCGCTCATTCGGAAAATCCAACCCTTCGCCGGCGCGCTGCCTTAGCGAAGACGCTTAAGGGATTCCATCACTAATGTCTGAAGCAATTCACCGTTTTGTCTACGGTCCAGGATCGAATCCCGGCCCGCAACCCTATCAGAACCTCAACCACCTGCAGAACCCGTTTCAGGTAACGGCTATTGTCGATACCGTGAGCGGAGATTCCCAGTATGGAATTGAGATCACTGGAGACGATACGGGAGACTTCCCAGGCAATATGCGCTGGTTTCCGCTTCCTTCTGCTCTTCCAGGTCAGACAAATAGCGGAGCTTATTCCATCACAACGCCTGTGACGGCCATCCGCCTCAACCTGACCAGCATAACTGGTGAGGTCCGCTTTACCGTCATTCAATCTCCAGGTTCTCTATAATAAAAGGAAATTTTCATGTCCATTCTTCCTAATGGATCGACTTTTGCGAACGTTCTCCAGCTCAACGTAGCTGGGCGGGTGTTCCATTCCATGGTCGGAGCTGCCGGCACTGGCATCACGATCCCGATCTATTCCGCTACCTCTGGCGTCTCTTTCGCCCTCTGGAATCCACTCGGCACCAACAAACTTGTTGTTCCGATCAGCCTCCAGCTTGGTGTCGCTGCTACTGGTACTCCGGCGATCACAACTCTGGCCCTTGGACAAGTTGTCAACACTGGTTCTTCCTATGCAACAGGTCTTCCGATTGCCGCCTGGACCGATGCTACCGTATATAACGGCCGCGTTGGTAAGTACGGCACTGGTTCTGGCTCAGCCCGTGTTGGCGTAGCTACTACGACTCTTACCACTGCCGCCAACTCGTTCTATGACCTTGGCTTCTCACAAGCAACTACGGCTCTGGCACCTGGCCTCGTTACCATGGAGCACGACTTCTACGATAAGGTCGTGCTTGAGCCGGGCTCTCTTGTTCACCTATGCGGCAATCCAGTTGCTCCAGCAGAAACCTTTGTCGCGTCCATTACATGGGCGGAGTATGACTGGGTCAGTTGAGCAAATAACTAAATACTATCATGGGTTGTGAAATTCACCAGAGCAAGAGCTAGTAATGGCAATCCCAACAAGCCTGGCAGGGCCGGGAACTTATACGTTCTCGCCCTCTGCCGGCGATCTTGTGCTGTATGCGTTCAGCCTGATTAATATCAGGCCTACTGAACTCACTACCCAACACTACCAGGATGCAGCTATGGCGGCAAATCTGGAGATGGTTAATTTAAGTAATCATCTCCCGATGCGCTTTGCTCTGGAAACCCAGACTGTTACTCCACTCGTTCAGGGCACAGCCAATTATGCGCTCGCAACGCGCACGATTGCCGTGCCCATTGTTACGATTGCGATCACGAGCGGTGGCAGTACCGTAGAGCGCGTTCTTGGGCCAATTTCTGCTTATGAGTACCAGGCTCTGCCAACCAAAGCCCAGCAAGGTCCGCCTGTATCGTACTGGTTTTCCCTGACATCAGCACCATCCTTGACGCTTTGGCCCACTCCGGACGGGACATCGACATACACGCTCTACGTCCAGAGCTTCAGGCAGCTTCAAGACGTAGATTTGACGAACTCTCAAGGAGTGGATAGTCCATTCCGCTTCCTGGATGCCCTGGCGACCGGGATCGCTGCGCGCCTCGCTGAAAGCTATGCGCCGGCAAAAGCACAGAACCTCTACCAGCTTGCCGAACTGCGCCTTAACCGTGCACTCAGCCGGGATCAAGAGGACGTGCCAATCACGATTATGCCGGGCCTCTCCAGCTACTACCGGATTATATAATATATGACTTTGACATTCGGCCGCCATGTCAGGATAGACCCATCTTGGCCTGAAAAAACGGCTTTGTGCCAGAGGTGCGGCGATCTCTACAATCGATGCGACCTCCATCCGCAGTACCGCTGGGCAGGCACGTCGCTCGTAGACAGCGGTCTTAAGGTTTGCCAGCGCTGCCTAGACATCCCTAACCCGAACGAGCGCGTTATCATTCTTCCTCCCGATCCACCGCCTACATTTGACGCGCTTCAAAACGCATTCCCGATGGATGAAGTTACGCCACTTCTTATCACGAATACGTTCATCACCATCGATAATACCCGTTTGACAATCGATCTCACTGGATATGTAGCACCATGACACAACAGAATCTAAATTTTGGGATCGGTCCAAATACATATACTGGAGACAATCTTGACGTTGCCATGACTAAAGTACAGGCAAACTTCACAGACCTCTATTCCGGATCAGGACAAGCGAATAATGGTGGTGTTTTAAAGTCGTTGCTAATAGGATCGTTCACATTTTCCTCGGGAACTGTATCGAAAACCGTGGTTGTGAACGGAATGCTAGCAACTGATGTATTTAAGTTCTTCCCAGCTCCTGGCAATACTGAAGCATGGAACGCTTGGCGGGAAATACAAATTTCGTCTCAGACTATTGTTGGAGGAGCTTGCGATGTGGTTTTAATATTACCTTCCGCTCCCTCGACAGACCTAGTTTACAATTATGAGGTAGCCATATGAATCATCGTATATTGCTAGCCTCTGCAGCGCTTCTTCTAGGTGCTATTTCTTCAGCAAGAGCCATCTGCCCGACGCCTGGAGCCGGACAGTGCACCACATTGGATGCTGCACCATGGATTGGTGTGGCTCCGCTCGTTTCTGGAGCTACGCCGATAGTGTCTGGAACGGGCGGCACCATTCTTTACAACAATTCAGGAACGCTTGGAGCGATTAGTTCCACAGTCCAGATTAACGGCATAAATTGCACACTCGGCTCAACTTGCTCGATCACAGCAACAGCCACATCAATCACACCTGGAACTACAGGTGTTGTAAGCGGTACAAGCAACGGACTTCTATATGATAACGCTGGTTCGCTAGGCAATCTCACAACGGCAAATAATGGAGTGCTGGTCACAAATGGCAGTGGCGTTCCATCTATTGGCACCACTATACCAACTGGTGTAACTTGGAATGGAAGTGCTATTAGCCTATCCTACGGTGGAACGAACGCCAGTCTGACCGCTTCGAACGGTGGTATCATTTATTCCACAGCATCAGCATTCTCTGTGCTATCGGGTACAGCCATTGCTGGTCAGATGCTCTTATCAGGGTCTAGCGCTGCACCATCATGGTCCACATCCACTTGGCCATCAACAGCATCTATAGGAACTGTTTTAAATGCCAGTGGTACGAATACATGGACCGCAACAACGGCACCAACTCTTGGCAACCCTGGGCTCTCTATGGGTACGCTTAGGCTGGCAGGACTTACCTCTGGAACGGCTACAATCACGCCACAATCGGCTGCGGGAACACCGACATTAACGCTTCCCTCAACCAGTGGCACGCTCGTTAGCAATGCTAACGTACCGCTTACGATAAGTTCCACGACCGGTAATATAGCTTGTGCAACCTGCGTCACCTCTAGTGGCGGTGGTGCCATTAGTGGGACAGCGCCAATCTCGGTAAGCGCAGCTGGGGTAGTCTCGATCACCAATCCACTACCATTGACCAATGGTGGCCTCAATGCCAGCCTTACTGCATCGAATGGCGGCATCTTCTATTCTACTGGTTCGGCTGGTGCTGTGCTGGCAGGGACTGCCGTTGCCAGTCAGATGCTGCTATCTGGCGCTTCCTCGGCCCCTTCCTGGAGTTCCGCAACTTGGCCATCTAGCGTCTCCCAAGGGCAGATGCTGTATGCCTCAGGCACGAATGCGTGGGCTGCAAGCGCATCACCAGTGCTTGGGATTAACGGCTCTACGAACGGCGTTCTCAATTTGGCCACGGCTGCCGGCGGCGGTGCATTGGCCTCCATCCAGAATTTGGGAACCACATCGGCCTATAATTTCAATCTGCCAACGAGCGCTGGAACTTCGTCATATCTACTAACTTCGGCAGGTGGTGGCACGTCATCCATGACATGGACAAGCCCGACAGTCACGGTGAATAGTGTAGCCTGTACTCTTGGAAGCTCCTGCGCCATTACTGCCTCCGCTTCGATCAATGTTGGATCGTCACCTGTTGGCTCAGGATCAAGCGGCTATGTTCTCTATGATAATGCAGGAACGTTGGGGAATTATTCAATAACTGGATCAGCAGGTAGCGTAGTCATGTCATCCGCGCCAACTATTGTTAGCCCCACTATCACCACCTCGTTTACAGCAAGCGGACTCGTTACCAATACCTCTCTGGCGAACATGACAGCGCTCTCAATCAAATGTAATTCCACTGGTGGCTCAGCATCTCCAACAGATTGCACGTCACTGCCAACTGGATTCGCCGTGACCGCACTGAATAGCCAGACCGGCAGCATGACGCTCCAGGCTGGTTATGGCGCGAAAGTCTCAACGGTTAGTACCACTATTACCGCTTCAGCTCCGCTTATTGCAGTAAGTTCTCATTCCCTTTTAGGAGGCATATAAATGCGCAGTTTTCGATGGATATTCCGAGCCTTTATCGGCGTACCACTACTTGCCATTGCCACCGGTGCGGCCTATGCCGCAGTCACTTCAACTCCCGTCTTTGTTCAAACTCCAAACCGTGGAATTGTACAGTTCCTTCAAGGAACCGATAGTGCTGGGACTTACAAGACGCTCTATACTGGCGGTGCGAACGGCTCCAAGTGCACAGGGATGTTCCTCACAAGCACCGATTCGACGGCACACCTTGTAACGGTGCAACTCGTCACCAGCGCTGTGAAGTACGGCGGCACTGCGGTGACAACGGGAACAACAACACCTGGCTTTGCTGCTGCTGCTGGAGCGGTTAATGTCATGTCAGCAGCAAACTGGCCCGGCCTACCTATCGATAGCGACGGAAACCCTTATATCTACTTGGCGGGCTCCGGAGACACGCTGCAAGCGACATTCGCCACAAATCTTAGCTCAAGCACACTCATCAACATCGTTGCGATTTGTGCGGATTTTTAATCATGAGGAAGATAATTATCGCCATTATTGCGACTTTTCTGCTCACATCAAGCGTAAGCGCGCAATTCCTTATGCCTGGAAATAGGGCTCGATTACGTCCAGTTCAAACAGCTCCCATTACTAGGAACCAATTAAATTTTAAGATCACATCGCCACTTGATTTCGGGGCGAAATGTGACGGAGTAACGGACGATACTTCTGCATTGAAAACCTGGTTGTCTACAATTACCGTTGGAACAAAGATTGAACTTCCGAACAACTTTTGTGTATTTTCTATAGCTTTAGCGTTCCCTAATGTCAATTACGTATCGATCTATGGTTCTGGGGAGCGCAGCGGATTTTTATATAATGGTTCGTCTACATCGATTCCCAGGGCAATAACCATCGGTCCAACATCCATTCCTGCTTCTGGGTGCGGGACACTTGGATGGGCACTAAACAATTTTCGAATAATGTCAAACACCACAATGACTGCGGGTGATGGACTTTATCTTGGGTGGATGTGTGAAGCTGATATAGTTAATCTGAAGGTTGGCGGAGACTTGGATAATGACGGAATTGGCCAAAATTGGTACAATGCTATCCATTTTAATGGAGGAAACTCTATACATATGCGTGGGTATAGTTTCTCCGCTTCCAATATTGGAGAGATCATAAATGGAGATTCTACAAATCAGTTTACCGATATGTACCAGTCTGGCGGAGGTAAGATAGCCCATACGGCCATTGGTTTAAATATCGCAGGCAATGTGGGTGGATTTACACTAGACCATACAGATATTTTAGAAAATGGCATTGATATAAAGATAGACCAAAGCCAAGTTGCCATCTCAAATAATCAAATATTTCTTGGACCAGGTGTTGCACTGGACACAACATCGTTCGGACCGGACATAGATATCACCGATGCTGGTAGTGCAAACGCTTTGCTGGTTATAACAGGTTCATGGATTGCAACGGCACATACACATTGCATTTATTTTGAAAGCAATGTCGAATGGCGGTTCATTATGACCGGTGGCATTATAGTTAATTGCGTCCAAGACGGAATACGTACCGATAGCGCAAACTCCTGGATAAATATAAGTGGTACTACAATCGGCGACCCGACTTATAAAATCGGAGGGTATGGAATTAATGCGACTGTTGGATTGGCTAATCTCAATCTGTCGTTGAATGGTATATATTGGAATGGAACTACTTCCGGAAATACATCGGCTAATATGCCATATGGGGCCGCGCTCTCATCCTATTCTGCCATTGGAGCAGGCGTTCCTCATGTTAATGTTAGGGCCAATACAGTAGTGGGTATCAATGCGGCTGTACAGGAACATTGGGTTGGTGGAACTGCCAATTCCTTCATAACATGGTCTCTTTCTGACAATAACGGAACTCCTACATATGGACTGACATTAGGATCTGGCGTGACATCATTCACGATCCCAGGAGTTGCAATATCTGCCAACCCGCATACACAATGGGCAGAGGATTTTTCTGGAAATACAACCGTAGTATCAAATGGCAGCTGTGTTACTTTTCCTGCTGGTTCAGGCATAATTTCGGTTAATAACCCTATAAATGGCGATACCGCACTTTATATTGCAGGAGGAGGTAATGTAAGCCTTGTTTCTTCCACAGTAGGATCGTTTGTATCTCCGACCTGTTCCCCTGCTTCCACAAAGAGTTCCGTATGCAATAGCGGGTCGAATTATGAGATTTGCAACAATACTGGTGGAAGCGTGACCTATGCGGTTGCGCTTATGACTCTGAGACACAATGACTAAAAACTATAAAAATTATATTATCATTATAATATTGTTGGGAGTGATAATATTCCCCACTTCTGGCTTTTCGCTAAGACAGAAAATAAGAGCCATTACTGCAAACAAGGCTTTAATACAAAGAATAGTTTCATTAGAGGCTAAGCAGAAGCATCTTGAATTTCAGATTAGAGCGCTAATTGCATCTACGTCATATGCTCATGGACGGTTAGATAAAGTAGAGAAGTTTCATTAATGCCTGGATACACTTATTCCACATTCGTTACCGCAATTGCAGCGGAAATGGTTGTTGGTCCTACGGACTCCGATTTTCTTGCGATCCTTCCTACTCTGATTGACGATAGCGAGCAGCGCATCTACCGGGAATTGGACCTGCTGACTTCAGTTGTCACTGTGAATGGGACCGCCACCGCAAACAGCCGGACGTTTACGCTACCAACTTCTGGAAGCATGGGGACGATCCACTTTCTGGTAATAGACGCAATTAATGTCTTAGATGCAACTAGCATTCGGCATCCTGTCAAGCCTGCCACCCGTGAGGGCGTGGATTTCTTATATCCTGGAGAAAACTCTCTTAGCACGCCATGCTATCCTGGTGTATTTTGCCGTGCAGATGATCTATCCATTATATATGGTCCTGCTCCTGATTCAACGTATACCGTAGAGGTAATCGGCACAATACGGCCTGCTCCACTTTCCGCAACTAATACATCTACATACTTAAGTTTGTATCTAAGCGATTTATTCCTGGCTGGAGCTATGGTGAGCGCATCCGGTTACATGCGGAACTTCGGATCTCAGGGAGACGATCCCCGAATGTCTGTCTCCTGGGAAAGTCAATTTCAGACAAGGCTCGCGTCCGCCAAGAAGGAAGAATTACGCAAGTCTTATATTGCAGCGATGTCAACTCCACCTTCCTCAATGAAGGACGCCTGATAATTTATGCCTTGGATGGGAATTACCCTGACGCCTGGCGTTAATAGTGAATTAACTCCAACTGCGCTTCAGGCAGGATATACTTCTACCACATTGGGCCGGTTTAAGGCCGGGCTATTCCAAAAAGTTGGAGGCTGGACAAAGCTACTCCCTTATAATGTTGGCGGCTCACCAAAAGCAATTAATTCGTGGAAGGACATTGAAGGCAATAGCTGGCTGGGAATCGGCACTACTACAGAGTTAGATGTATTCACCGGAACAACAGAGCAAACTCTAACCCCGCAAACATTTACATCGAACACAGCGAAGGATTTTACGACAACCATCGGATCGCCGGTTGTCACCATTGTTGACGCTAATATTAGTACGATAACTCATTATTGCTCGGTTTTCTTTAATACGCCTGTTACGGTGGATGGCATTATTCTATCCGGAATGTATGCTGTCACATCCGTTTTGTCTGCCACAAGCTACACAATCACCGCTTTAACGAATGGTGCGGCAGGCGTATCTCACGGTGGAGCGGTGCCAGCGTTCACGACCACATTGAATTCCAACAATGTTAAAGTCACATTCGCAAATCATGGCCTTTCTGTTGGAAACGATATCGTATTTCCACTCTCAACAACGGTGGGCGGAGCCGCAATTTCAGGGCGGTATGTTGTCCAGAGTGTTCAAGATGGTGACAACTTTTATATAAACCTGGCGTCTCAGGCCACATCTTCTGCCGGTCCAATCAATATGAACTCCGGCAATGCCGGTTTCATATATTATATAGCTGGAGGGCCAACTCCAGCAACTGCTGGATACGGAACTGGAAATTATGGTGCTGGTGCCTATGGTATTGGCGTCTCTTCTCCTGGTATGACCGGTACATCGATAACCGCTACTGACTGGACCCTTGGTAATTGGGGGTCATATCTGACTGCATGTCCTGAGAATGGTGGAATATACTACTGGCCTCCAGATGGCGGCATTCAAAATGCCGTGCTGATCTCTACCGCACCACCCTACAATTCTGGCATGTTTATTTCCACGGCACAGCAAGTGATTGTGGCATACGGGTCTTCAGTCAATGCATCGATTGGCGTTTACCAGGACCCAATGACCATCAAATGGTGCAATGTACAGGACTTCACATCTTGGACACCAGGCATAACAAATCAAGCCGGTTCGTTCCGCATTCCGACCGGATCTAAGCTTATAGCCGGTATCGCAACGCCTTTCAGTAATTTGATATGGTCTGATGTCGAGCTTTGGAGCATGAATTATATCGGTGCTCAGCTTGTTTTCGGATTCACCAGAATTGGTTCTAACTGCGGCATAATTGGAAAACATGCCTTTACCCAGCTTGCTGGAAACATTTACTGGCTAGGTTTAAATAATTTCTTCGTACTGAGCGGAGGTGCTGTTTCCATCCTGCCATGCTCTGTCTGGGATGCCATTTATCAGGATCTCGACACCACAAACATGAGCAAGTGCTTTGCAGGCTCTAATACATTATTTGGTGAGTTCTGGGTCTTCTATCCGTCTATTGCCGATAATTTAGGTTATCCAAGTAGATACGTCAAACATAATATTCTTGAGAATACATGGGACTTGGGCGTTCTCCAGCGTAACAACTGGATCGACCAGACGGCTTTCGGGCCTCCATTATCGTGTACGAATAATGGGATTGTCTATTCCCATGAGAATGGAATGGATGCTGACACTGGTCCCATGACATCCGGATTCACAACTGGCTATTTCTATATAGACGAAGGCCGGGAATTTGTTTTCATAGACCGGATTTTCCCAGATTTCCGCTGGGGAGAATTTGGCGGCACACAAGGTGCCATTATACAAGTCACGGTGAATGCAGTTGGGTATCCTGGTGATACTCCTAAAACATACGGTCCTTTCACCGTAACTCAGGCCAGTCAGTACATCTCCACTCGAATCCGTGCCCGGCAGATATCCCTTACAATCCAAAGCACAGACTCAGGCTCATTCTGGCGGCTTGGTCACATCCGCGTGCGGTATAGTCAGGATGGCAGGAGATAATTATGGACCAATCATCAAGCTATCAAGCCCAAATGCTCGGTCAGGCACAGGGAATAAATCAAAATTTAGCCGAGCTTGTAAAAACATGGGGATCAACCTCTGAGAACCTATCACAGAATGGGTATGTACAGTTTTCGAATAAATTAATCATTAATTGGGGATACAGTTCAACGAGTAGTGGAACTGGACTTATTATTTATAATAAGCCGTTTCCTAACTCTTGTATAAACGTTATTCTAACAATAACTGGCAGCTCTATAGGTTCAGATTACGCTCTTATAGCAAGCACATCTCCAGGAAATACATCATGTAATGTTTACAGCAGTTCCGGTTCAACGCTTGGGTTTAACTACATAGCCATTGGATACTAATATGCCATTAAAGCCTGGCTCCAGCCGCTCAGTTATATCGTCTAATATTTCAGAAATGGAGCGTGCTGGCCATAAACACAGCCAATCGGTGGCCGCTGCACTCCGCTCAGCCTATGGGCCGAAAAGAGCAGAAGGTGGCGGAATTACCGGTCCTCTTCTTGGCACTACGGATGGCCGGGCGGACGATATCGACACTTCTGTACCCAATGGCAGTCATATAATCCCTAGCGATGTTGTCTCTTCACTGGGAGAGGGAAACAGCGTTGCCGGCGCTGCCAAATTATCGAAGATGTTTCCGAACAGCGCCAAGCCGAAAGCTCCCAGCATAAAGATGGCGTCTTCACGCATTCCAAACATGCCAAGGATACCCCAGCAATCCATTCCACGCATTCCTAAGATGCCGCACACCCTTCGCATGCGGCATATGCCTGGATCGCCACGAGGACTTATGGCGGGTGGTCATTCCAGCAAAGTCAATGTTAAGTTGAGTGACGGTGAGTTTGCAATCCATCCCCATGATGTCCAGCATGTTGCTGGAGATGGAGATCTCGAACGCGGCCACCGTGCGTTAGATGCATTTATTCTGCATGTCCGGCACGCCGATATAGAGCGGCGCAAGCACTTGCCAGGGCCTGTACAATCATAAGGAAGGCAATTCCAAATGCTGCAAACTGGTACAGGAGCCGCGCTGGCGCCTGCTGCTAAGACGGAAACATTTAAGGTAAGATTATTTCACGAAGACGATATTCCGGAACTAATTAAAATAGGGCAAGCTCTTCACAAAGAGAATGGCCTTATGCCGTTTTCGATGGACCGGGTAATAGCCATGGCCCGCTCCGCAGTAGCAAAGCAGGTGATCGGTGTGGCTATAGGCCCAATCGGAAGCCCCGAAGCCATTATGGTCCTAATAAGAGGGCAGTTCTGGTATTCTAATACGCCGCATCTTGAAGAGATCCTCGCCTACGTAAAGCCAGAATATCGTCAATCGTCTCGTGCTAAAACTTTGCTTGAATATGCTAAGAAGTGTTCACGGGAATTAAAGGTTCCGCTTCTTATCGGTATTGTTTCAAACAATCGTACTGAAGCCAAGATCAGACTTTATAAGCGCCAGCTAGGCAGTCCTGCTGGTGCATACTTTTTATATAATGGCAAGACTGGAGCCCCTTAATGGGTGGTGCATCACAGAATACCCAACAGGCATCGAACACTGCACAGAATGCCGCATCCAGCATGAACTATGGCTCCAATACAGGGAGCACATATGGTCAAAATAGCGGTCAGACTTCAACGCAGACCTATGCGCCGAGTGCACTTGCGCAGCAATACTTGTCGGCCGGAACTGCACCAGCCGCCGGCGGCATTTCGCAGTATATGAATCCATATCAGCAGCAAGTCCTTAACTCGGCTATGCAGCAATATGGGTTGCAAGCTGGCCAGACACAGAACCAAATCGTTGGGAATGCGATTTCGAACAACGCACTTGGTGGTGACCGGCAGGCGGTAGCCCAAGCTTATGGCGGGTATCTGAATAATTTAGGTGCTGGAAATCTTGCTAGCCAGATTTTATCGCAGGGTTATAACACCTCGCTTGCTGCTTCACAGGCAGATCAAGCCCGGCAGCTTCAGGCAGCAGGGCTATCTGGTGGAACAACCTCCGGGCAGAGTCTTGCTAGCATGCTTGGGCAGCAGCTTAGCTCTACGCTTGGAGGAATGAATAGCGCACAGGCTTCTGCTGGCACATCTGCAGGAGCTGGAAGCACCACGACAAATCCAGGATTGATGGGAGGCATTGGAGCTGGTCTAGGATTGGCTGGTCTGTTTGCGAAAGATGGCGGCTCTATAAAAATGGCCGATGGAGGCAGTGCCGATCCAGGTCTTGCCCAGATGCTCCAGCTGCTATCAATGAACCAAGCTCCGGTTCTCGCGCCGGCCGTTATGCAACAACAGCAAGCTCAGGCGCAGCAAAAGCCGCAATCCACTATGCAGGCGGGCTACAACTCAGTATCCCAGCCATTTCAGATGGGACAGAAAGCAGGCAAGGGCCTCAGCAATATAGGAGCAAGCCTATTTGGCTCATCTTCTCCAACGGTTACAGGCGATGGAGGATGGCAGACTGGGACGCAGACAGCTAGCGCCGTTGGATCTAGCGGCCTCGGAAACACTCTGCAGCAGGCCGGTTCGAGCCTAAGTTCAGGCCTATCAGACCTTGGCAGCAGCATAGGGGATGCTTTCTCTGGGATGTTTGCTAGCGGCGGCCGGACGGGAGGCGCTCCAGTATCTGCTCCTTCCGTATCAGCGCCTTCGATTTCGATGCCATCGATCTCTATGCCGTCTCTCTCTGCGCCTAATGTCAGCATGCCAAACATCTCTATGCCTTCCATGCCGAGTGTAAGCCTTCCATGGGTTCCTATGCCTTCGATAAACACTGGAAAGGGATCTGGAGGCGCTGTTCGCGGCTTCGCAAACGGAGGATTGGCACGCCTCCCTTTTGAGGATGGAGGAGAAGCAGATTCAGGAGATTTATCTTCTTACTTATATAATCCACCTGAAGTGAACCCATATAATGGAGGTGGATTTAGCCCTGCCGCCGCTCCTGCTAACGTCCCTTCTCCCTCGATGCCAGCGGGATTTTCAAACGCTTACGTTCCAGAAGCATTCAGGTTAAAGCCAGATACAAGCGAGGTTTATGGCGAACCGGCGCCATGGGAATCCGTCACAAACAACCCTGTCGGGAAGCCTGAAGTGCCAGGAGGCCTTACCTCTAGCATAAGCAATCCATCTCTTTCACCGGCTGGAATCTCTGCACTTTCTTCTCCCGCAATGCAAAACCTTGCTGAGATGAAGTCCGCTCAAGCGGCAGAACAGCCTTCTGCACCATCTCCGATTACTCTCCCTACAGCCTTAGCACCTCATGAAATCGCAGCGCAATATGGTGCTACTAGCATTCCTAATGGATTCTCACCTACTTCCGCAACGCAGACTGTTCCAAATCCATTTCAGGAGGGGGTTGCTCCAGTAAAGGGCAATCAGGTTGTTAATGACATCGTTGGCGTATGGAAGAATCAGGGTGCGAATGAAAATGCAATACGCGGGATGCTAGCCAACGCAAAAGATGAGTCCGGTTTCAACCCAACTCTTAGGCATCCCGATCAGCCGCACTGGGGAGGCGAAGCTCACTTCGCACATGGTCTTTTCCAAGAAGGAGGTGCGGAATGGAACAAGTATTCTGATTGGCTCCAACAGAACCACCCAGATGGCAACTGGAAGGACCATAAGTTACAGGCAGAATTCACAGTTCAAAATTTGAAAGAAAATTATCCCGGATTGTGGGATAAGATGCAAAACGCCAAAACTCCAGCAGAAGCAGCACAGCTTTATCTGAATGGATATGAAAAACCTGCTGAACAATACCGTATGCAGCGTGAGGCAGCCTATGGCCGGGGCGTTCCAAGCATAGAAGACTTCGCTAGTGGAATCTATAACACGGCCAAAAGCGGTATTGGAGCTGTTGCCTCTGGTGCTCAGGAAGCAGGCGCAGGCGTAGCTGGCGGCATAAGTACAATGGCTGGAAAGGTGAGAGATACAATCCAGAGAGGATTTTCTCCTGATCCGCAAGAACAGCATCCTTATAAGGATAAACAGGACCGTGAGACAGGCAGCCTTCTTTCTAGGATGCTTGGCATCAACTTCAATCCTCTTGGACTCACACAAAAGGAACGCATGGCTCTTATCAGTATGGGCGGAGCTATGGCCGCTACCGGCAATCTTGGCCATGGGATGATGGCCTATGCCAATTCTTTGCAAGGGACTAGTAAGGAAGAGCGTCAGGCACAATTAGATGCGATGAGACTCCGCCTTATGCAGTCTCAAATTGAGAAGACGGATACTCCACGCATTGAAAAACTAAAGACACAGAGTGGTGGAGAGCAGATTGTTCTTGTAGATCCCCGTAAGGGAACTGTAAATCCATTGCAAACTGGTGCGTCAAATGCTCAAGTTGTTCAGGACATGGAATCTATTCCACCGGGTATAACTGGTGAAGATTTCATTGAGCAGGCTAAGCAACAAGGATATACTGCTGCAGATTTAGCAGAGGCTAAACGTGTTGCTAATTATGATACAGATATAAGTAAGTTATATGGCATTAAGAGCGATAGAAGGGCGTATATTGATCGGCTTGCCGCTCGCATTAATCCAGATTACAGGCCTGAGAACTATAAAGCTGCTGCTGATAGTACGAGCAAGTTAGCATCTGGAGACGTTTCAAAAGGTATCCGTTCTATTGGACGGCTATTCGATGAAACGGAACAAGCTTCTTCATTGGCAGACAAGACTAGAAATACAAAGTCTGAGTATGCCAATAGGGCTATGTGGAATACAATGCCATCCGGTTCTGAATACGGCCGGTCAATCGCAGCTCTTGGCACTTCCCTGAATAACGTTGTCGATACCGCATCTGCGGTTGCCAAAGGTGGCGGCCAGGGAGCGGAAGGAGATGCACAGCGGCGTGCTGCTACTATGAATCAATTCCAGCATCCTGAGACGCTTAAAGCAGCTCTTAGGACAGAAGCAGAGATTGGCCTTAAGAATGGTCAGTCTAACCTTACTTCATATAATACTGCCCATGGCTATACTCCTGATAATCCAAACTATAAAACAATTATGGATTATATGACTCCTGCCCAACAGAAAAAGGCTATCGCCATGCTTGGGCCGGATAAAATCGAAGAGATCACTGGTAGACCAGTGGCAGGACGTGGTGCCGCTTCACGCGCACAGGCGGCATCCGCTCCTGTTTCATCCTTCCAGGAAGGCCAAACCGCAAGCGGACCTAGCGGTAAGAAGTTAATATTCCATAACGGAAATTGGATGCCATTGCAATGATTGGATCGGAGCTACCGGCTGGCTTCACTTTAGATGAAGCACCATCCGGGCAAGAGCTTCCCGCTGGATTTTCAGTGGATACAGCCCAGCCTGCCACACCTGAGCAGCCACAACAGCAAGTAAACCCATTTTGGGCCTCGAAAGCGGGCCGCTTCCTTCAGGGAGCTGCTGAGCCTGTAGTTGGACTTGGGCAGCTTGCCGCTCATGGCACCGGACTTGGCACGCAGACTATGGACGAACTTGCCCGTAAGGAGCATGAATTTTATCAGGCTTCCCGTGCCCAGGCTGGGCTTACCAAGGACGATTGGGATTACTGGAGTGGAGCTGGAAATGTCCTGTCTCCTATAAACGCTATCCCAGGAGGCGCAGCAGCCCGTGTAGCAGGTCTAGGAGCGAAGACACTCTTAGGTGCCGCAGGCCGTGGAGCAGCTTCAGGAGCCGCCTATGCGGCTGCGCAGCCTGTAGCTGATGTCACTCCCGAGCAAGGATACTGGGGACAAAAGGCTGGACAGGCTGCAACAGGTGCTCTTGCTGGAGCAGCTCTTGGGCCTGGTGCTCAGCTTGTTGGCCGGGCGATTAAACCAACGATAGATGCTGCTGCTCAAAAGCTTGTAGGCGAAGGGGTTCCTCTTACAGTTGGGCAGCTTGCTGGCCCATCTTTCAAGCGACTGGAAGATGTTGCAGCTAAGACTCCATTCTTTGGAGCATCTGTCAGAGAAGCTCAGGAACGTGCCCTTGAAGGGTTTAATACGGCCTCTGCAAACCGTGCCCTTGCTCCAATCGGAGAAAAAGTACAATCTGGTATAAAGCCAGGACACGACCTGTTCAATTATACCGAAGGTAAATTAAGCGATGCCTACGATGAGACGCACGCAAATATGTCCGCGCGTCTCGATACTAAGTTTATGACCGATGTTAACAATGCCCTTGAAACAGCCAAGCCTGAAATGTCATCCGATAAATTAGGACAGCTTCAATCTATTATAGATAAACATATAAGGGATCGGTTTGTTGCCAACAAGGGAAATGTAGACGGCTCTCAAATTCAGGATATATCGTCAGAACTTAAGCGGATTATGCGTAATTACCGGTTCGATGCTTCGGCGGATAACCGCGCATTGGCCAGATCCGTGGACGATGTTCACGATGCATTTGAAAACCTGCTTATGCGGCAGAATCCAGAACAAGCACCTGTTTTAAATAAAATCAATCTTGGATGGGCTCACCTTCTCCGGCTTGAAAGAGCGACTGGAAGCTCTGCTAGCGGAGCACGAGAAGGAGCCTTCACACCAACAAGGCTTCTTCAGGCAGATACACAGCTTGCCGGACGCAGGGGAGCCGCACGTGGGCAGGGATTGTACCAGGATATAGCAGAAGCTGGCAAACAGGTTATGCCATCCACTGTAGCTGATAGTGGCACTCCAGAACGCCTCATGACGCACGGTGCAGTTGCCGGCATCGCATCCGGGCATCTAAATCCGCTCAGCATCTTACCTGGAATTGCCCTTCCTCTCTTATATAGCCAAACAGGCCAAAAGCTCGCCCGTGCTGCCCTCCTTAACCGGCCGGCCGGTGCTGAATATGTCTCCAATATATTAAGGCAATATGGACCAGCGGCTACTCCATTGCCCTATGCTCAACTTTCTGGAAATCAATAAATGGCTACCAGTACATATAAAGGTGCATACCTTCCAACTGTTTCAGGAGACAGCGGGACGTGGGGTACATTACTTAATACTACAACCTTTCCGGTATTCGACAATAATCTTGGCGGAATTGTTGGCAAAAATCTTACTAATGTCAATGTTACTCTATCGGCCACAGAGTCTCAAGCTGCGATTCTGCGATTAACTGGCACTCTTACTGGAGCTGTTCAGATTACGACCGCATGCCAAGGTTTTACATTTATTGAGAACCTGACAACCGGTGCTTATGCAGTCACCATAACAAATGGAGTAGGTTCCGCTCTTACACTTCCACAAGGCAGCCGGACGCTTGCTATATTCGACGGAACTAATGGGGCACGGCTAGCTACTAGTAATGTAATATCACTTGGGACATCTGGACTCTTATCTCTAACATATGGTTCAGGGTTGGCTACCCTTGATGTTGTAACTTCAGTAAACAACGCAGTCTTAGAGAATACTAATCAGTCAGTTACGTGGAATACGTCTAATCCAACGGTTAACCTTAATAGTGGGTGCTACTTACAGGTGCAACTTGCAGCTAATGTAAGCAGCTTAACTTTTATCAATATTCCAGCTGGACTATGTAAAGTAACAATGGAAATAACTAATACAGGATCATATAATATTACTGGATGGATTGGATCTAGTTCCTGGCCTGGAGGAGTGCCCCCTACGATTACAAGTGGTGCTGGAAAGCTAGATGTAATTGTACTTGTGACTACTAATCTTTTTGTAAACAATCGTGGATTTATAGTTGCACAAAATATGGGTTGAATAATGGCATATAAAAAATTCATAATACTTACTTCAGGTTCTACATGGAAAGTGCCGTATGATTGGAGAAATGACAGTAATAAAATCGAGTGCATTGGTGGTGGGGGGGGTGGTGGTAACGGCGGTGGGGATAATAATACGTATGGAGGAGTAGGTGGCGGTGGTGGACAATATGCCTCTAATACTAATCTATCTCTTCCTCCTAACTCTACAATAAGTTATAATATCGGTTCTGGTGGTGGAAGTCAGACTGCTGGAGGAGATACATGGTTTTACAGCTCTTCGTATATCTTAGCTAGAGGTGGTAGTGCAGGATCTAATGGTGCAAACTATTTTATTCCAGGCGCTGGAGGTGGAATAAGAAGCTCTGGTATAGGATCTGTTCTTAAAAATGGGGGTAGTGGTCCAGCCTATAGTAATGCCAATTATGTATCTAGCGGAGGTGGAGGGGCAGGAGGCCCTTATGGTGTAGGAGGTGATGGAAGTTCAGATTACTTCAACATCTCTAATGGAGGATGGGGAGGAAATGGAGACGCAGGATACGGCGGCAGTGGTGGGACACCAATCACACCTGTAGGTAATGGGACAGAAATATATGGAATAGGATCAGGCGGTGGTGGAAGAGGAATTGGAGGTTCTGGAGCTTCCGGTGGATTATATGGTGGTGGGGGGGGTGGTGGTATAGCCGGCATAGGATCTGGCGGTACTGGAAGACAAGGAGTAATAATAATTAGCTATAATGTAACCAGTCCAGAAGCCATTCTAATGTGAAACTTATATATAGAAGGCAACAAAAATGACCATTACGACAATTACAGTTCCTACTTCTACCTTATCGAGCGCAGCAAACGT
>Ga0187766_10000121_pt1 | contig 37391 bp, 38 predicted proteins | sample 0216_QUI02_MP05__4_FD_132971 | JGI IMG/M metagenome (GOLD analysis project Ga0187766, IMG submission 132971) | Tropical peat soil microbial communities from peatlands in Department of Meta, Colombia - 0216_QUI02_MP05_20_MG | ecosystem: Environmental > Terrestrial > Soil > Wetlands > Peat ... | reverse complement strand
CTGGTGCCGTAGTTTCAGAGTAGACAACACCCTGTGCAGGTCCGTAGGCATTTGGGCTTACGTGGTACCACTCGGTCATCAGGCCAGTGAAATAGCCTCGCGTGGCGAAGGAGAACCTCAGGCGGGACTGCTGAGCCTGCAGACCTACGAACGTTGTTGCCCCGTTCGCAGGGTAGGTGATTGATGCGCTCGCGCTCCTGTTGAGGTCCCGGGCTGAAGCGACTACACTTCCTCCGTTGAAGTACAGGTCCAGCTCGATGGTGTCATTCTGGCGCACGGTGCCTGAGAATGGTGACGAAGAGGGGGACCGAGACAGTCCGCCTGGCACCCAATCCTCGCTTACGAACCCGAAGCCGGAGACGTAACCTCCTGACTGGAGAGGCCAGTCCCAGTTTATTCCAACCTGATACCAGTAGCCGGTGTTCGAGAGGCCGTTCAGGAGATACGCCGGCCCGTATCCAGTCGAGTCGCACTGGGGGACAGCGGTTACATTAAATTGCAATCGCGAGTACGACTGGGTGAATGCCATTAGCTCCTGGACGTCGTAGTCCGGGTTGGGCGCCGAGACGGTGGCGGATGGACTAGGGTTGGTTGGGCATCCTGCTATTGGGGCGCTAAGGGCGACGTGACCAGCGGCTGGAATCAGGACGAACAGAGAAACGGACACCAACAGCACTATGGTAAACGCAGCGGCGACTGCAATCCAAGTCCTAGACTGCTTGGGACGCTCCTCTGGAGCAGAAGGCCCGCTCACGCTCGGGGGCAGATACTCAGGCGCGGGAGCCGCGACGAGCTGCGCTCCACAATTCGGGCAGAATTTGGAGTTAGCTGGTATCGCCGTTTGGCACCTTGGGCACTGTGGCAAGGTCTGTCCCGATTCTGCACCTCTATTAGAGAGTCACGGACAAACGATACAGATTCTTGGAGGAAGTCAGTGTAATGCCAGAATGCCAGGTTCATTGACGCAACCGAGTCAGGAAAAGAGACGCCTCAACCCTGAATACAACACTCGAACGACGACGGTGGCCACGCCTGCAGCGAGTAGACTGCCCACGAACCCGTAGGTTAAAGCGAAGTCGAAGTTCGTCGCGGTTGGTAAATAGGGGGCGCTCGTAAATGCGCCCACCGGCTGAGTGGTGCTGTAGAGGATGGCGGCGTAGAAGAGGGCGAACAGTAGGAAGAATAGGAGCAGCCAGCCGCGCCGCACGTTCACTTTCGAGGCAGCCTACGATATAAGTCGCGAGAGGGGCTGCCCCAGGAGCCAATCAGTCAGAAAAGGTGCCGATAGAAACCTTGTTCGCGTAGAGGCTACCTAACCGCTATCGCGTCTATCTCCACCCTGGCCCCTTTGGGGAGTGCGGCAACCTGAACCGTGGAACGGGCTGGAAAGGGGGCGGTGAAGTGCTTCCCGTACTCCTCGTTCATCTTAGAGAACTCGGCAAGATCCGTCATGAACACGGTAGTCTTCACGACGTTGCCCAGGCCCATCCCCGCGGCCTTGAGGACCGCCTCTAGGTTGGACAGCGTCCTGTTGGTCTGGGCGACCACCCCTTCCACGAGGTTACCCGTCGACGGGTCGAGCCCGATTTGACCGGAGCAGTAGACGGCTCCCGCGTCGACCCCCTGGGAGTATGGACCTATGGGGGACGGAGCTGATTTCGTGGTAACTGCCTTCATCCTGGGAGACGCGCCCATTACCGCACTTAAATCGATTGTGCGGTACGCGTCTGTTCGCCCATGTCCGATAGGAGGCGCCGAAGACCCTCGTACACTTCTGATTCGTCTTTGTACTCCAGGGTCACTTTACCGTCCATTTGCTGGAGCATCCTCGAGGTCACGTTCCCCTTCTTAGCGATGATCACGATCCTTCGACTTGACTTGTAGGCCGCCATTATCTCCATCCCAACTCCGATACTCGGTTCCGTCACGTCTGCGACAAGAACGTCACACTCCTCTGAGCCCATCCGATCTCTCTGGAAGACATTGACGGAGGAGGTGGACCCCTCGATTTGCCCCAGGACCCACGGGGATGACAGTTGGTTCCCGGAGTCAGCGATCGCCTTCGCCATCAGCTCCGCCCTCGATAGCGCCCTGTTTGCTATCATTGGTACGGAGAGATAGACCTTCATGACTGAGGGGGCGTGCTACAGCCGAGGTATATTTCCTATCTTGTCAGGGGAGCCTTTCGCGCTGCCTGCTTGAGCTTGGCGTGGTCGCACTTCGCAGGTGCGTGGGCGTAGCAATAGCTTGCACCGCAGATGTGACATGAGTAGTAGAACCCTACTCCCAATTTCCGGCCGCACACACCACAAGTGGGCGCAGTTGTCTGTTCCGCGCTGGTGTACATGCCCGAAACCACCAAACACCAGAAGGGGGCTCTTCCTTTTAAGATAATGGATTGTGAATTCATAGAATATTGAGGGGGGTGTGTGAAACTGCTTTTCACACCCCACCGTGGGTGAGGTGAATGGGACGGGGGACCGGGGTTTACCGCTTATACCCTATTTTTCGCAGGAACTCGCGTCTATCCTGTTTGTCCTGGGGGCCCTCAACTCCCTTTGGGGTTACGCCATCCACCACTCCCAGGATACCTCTCCCTTTCCCGGTGTCTGCCACAATGATCGTGACGGGGTTGGAGGTGGCGCAGAATATCTGGGCAATCTCCTCGACGGCCTTCAGCCGGTTCAGCACATTGATCGGAAAGGCACCCGACAGGACTACTACGAATGTGTGGCCCGCTCCTATCTTGGTGGCGTAATTGCTGGCGAGCTTCGCGAGTCTCTCGTCCGTGCCATCGAACCGAACGAGGGCCTTCCCTGACGCCTCGACAAACGCTATGCCGAACTTCAGGCCGGGCATGGACGTCACCAACGACTCGTAGATGTCCTCCACGCTCTTGATGAAATGCGACTGGCCGAGAATGAGCTGCTCCCCCTCCGCAGGTTCGACGTTCACCTCTTCGATCTTCATCGGCGGGGAGCCGGATGTCACGATTTCAAATCCTTTTGCCCGTAGGAAGCAGCCTCCCCGGGACAGCTGGAATCTTCCCCTCTGGTGCGTTATAAGACAAGCTCCCGTGATTTCAGGAATGTCGAAAGCCTGGCAGATCCTCGGGCGTACCAAAACTCCACCCCCGATCGACCGCGGGGCGCAAGTTCCTAGCATCGTCGAGCCTCCCGAGGAGATCGAAGGCGTACTCGACACTTACAGGATTCCTGCCGGTGCTCCCCCCGAAGCTTCGGCAGAGGTGTTTGTCGCAGAGCAGGATGGCGCAGGCCGGTACCTTGTTCGGCTCCCGAAACTCTCTGTGGAAGAAGGGAAAGCACTGGAGCTGCTAAAGGGAAACCTCGTTGTCTCCATCCCCGCTGAAGTGGATGGGGATCCCCGGGATGTCGTAGCCCAGTACATGTGGAAGACCGCCGAAGGAACCGGGTTAGCTCCTCTCTTGCAGCGGTCTCACGAGAAGCTCCTGTATTACCTTATGAAGGAATACACGGGGTTCTGGGAAGTCGACCCCCTCGTGAACGACGACAACCTAGAGGAGATCTCCGTTGCGAGGTTCGACCGCCCTGTTCGCGTATTGCACAGGAGATTCAGCGAATACATGTTCATGGAAACCGACATTGTCTACTCGTCCGAGGAAAGGCTCCAGGCCTTCGTCAGAAGGCTTGCACAATTCGGCGGGACGACCGTGTCTCTCGCGCAGCCGTCCCTCGAAGTAACCCTTCATGGTGCCTCCGACAGACGGGTGACCGCCACCCTCGGGGACGAGATATCCAGGCCAGGTTCGACATACACCATCAGGAAGCAGCGGGAGCGCCCGATCACCCTCGCACAACTCGCATCACCTGAGCCTGCGCGATGGCCGCCCCCAGAGCCGAGACTCTCGCCGGAGACGCCCTCCTACGAGGAGGATCACTCCCACAAGACCCTCTCCGTTCTCATGGCCGCCTACTTCTGGCTTCTCCTCGAGCGAACGACGAACGTACTCGTCGCTGGAGAGACGAATTCAGGGAAGACCACATTGTTGAACGCCATTCTTGCCCTTGCGAACCCAAAGTACAAGGTTGTCACAGCAGAGGATGTGCTTGAAATCAACCTCCCAGACCACCTGCACTGGCAGAGGCTCAAGACGAGGGCGCACAGGGCCGGACTGTCACCCTCCGCAGGCCGATACGAGTACGGGCTCCCTGAGCTTCTGAAGCTTGCCCTCCGATTCTCCCCAACCATCCTGAGCCTTGGAGAGATGAGAGGAGAAGAATCTGAGACGGTGGCAACGGCGATAACACTTGGGTTCTCGACGATGACGACGATACACGCAGAGGACGCGGTACGGTGCGTCCAGCGGTTGACGACCCCGCCCATGAGGTTCTCACCGGGGCACCTAAGGGACATAACGGCCATAGTCACCATGAGAAAGGTCGTGCTCCAGGACGGGCGGGTCGTCCGTCGAGTGGTGAGCGTTGATGAGCTCAAGCCCCTTGAGAGCGATGGTCACGAGATCATCAACATCTTCAGATACGATCCTGCTTCGGACTCGTTCACACCGACGACCCCAGCCGAGGTCCTTGACCGTTCATTTCGGCTCAACGAGATCGCCGAGAGCTACGGATGGTCACCGGACGCGGTGCAGGCGAGCTTGGCGGTAAGGGCGGCACGCATTTCTGACAGGATCGCGCGTGGAGAACCGACCCCTCAGGCTTTGTCAACGATGGTGAGAGAGTTGGCCGAAGAGGAGACAGGGAGGCAACCGTTCAGCCAATGGGCCAAGCGGTGAGCTGGTCACCGGTCCCGTATTTCCTGCGGCTACGCCACGTGCACAGGCTGGTGCGCTGGAGGCAGACCAGGCTTTCCCCGCTGGTCATTCGAAGCGGATGGATCTCGAACCCGGCAGTCCTGGCGACCGAATCCGTGACCAGAACTCTGATCTGGGGAGTAGTGGTGACCCCTCTGGCAGCCCTGCTCGCTCTGCTGGTTGCGCCCTGGGCAAGCCTCGTCGCCCTCGCCCCGCTTTGCTTCTTCGTGATGCCCGAAGTCAGGCTCAGAGATAGAATCGCCCAGCGACGGGAGGGGGTGGAAAGGGAGCTTCCATTCTTCTCGGTGATGGTGAACGTCCTCGCAGGAGCAGGAGTCCCTCTTCACTCTATTCTCCGAGATTTGGCTAAAACTGACTTGTTCCCCTCGATTGGGCGGGAAGCCCTTCTCGTTAGGAGAGACGTGGATGTTTTTGGGATGAATCCCAACGACTCGGTTGATAGGCTGGCTTCGAGCCACCCCTCCAGCAGATTCGCTGATTTCCTCCTGGGGTACACCAGCAAGGCGAGGAGCGGCGGAGACGTGGCGTTGTACCTAACGGGGGAGAGCGGCTCACTCCTAAGAGGACTCGAAACGGGGTGGGCCAGGTACGTGTCTGGGGTCGGGATCGTCGGTAGCATGATGATTACTGCATTGGGGGTCGTCCCCCTACTGCTGACGATCGTGGGCGTTTTTTCCCCGGTCTTCTCGCAGGAGAGCCTTATCCTCTTCACGCTTATTGGGGTCCCCTTGGTTGCAATAGCCCTCCTCTTCTTGGCGGGGAGAATGCAGCCAGTTAGGGAGGAGCCTTTCAGAGGAAGTGTTCCGATGGGCATATTGGCGTCGCTCCCTACGGCCTTGGTGGCCGCCTTCCTCGGAGGAATCTGGGCATCGGTAGGAGCGGGGTTGTTCGTGTTTTTCGTCGCCTACGGTCTGACAGTCAGAGAACAGCTCGCTGAGGTAAGGGCGACAGAGGAGGGGCTCGCCCACTTTCTCAAGGACATTCTGGAATACAAGCGCCAGGAGTACGATCTGACGAGGGCGGTTCTCGCCACCCAACTCAGCACGCGGTACAACCCCAGGTTCGACGGGCTTTTGTCCCATGTCGCGGTTCAGCTGAGGGTTGGCGTCCCCCTCGACGAGGTCAGGATGGATTGCAGGAGCAAGCTGGGGAGGCTCACCTTTGTGTTGCTTGGACAGATGAGTAGGTCCGGTGGAGGCACCGTGGACACTGTCTACCAGGTCTCGAACTTCGTCGACAGGATGACGGAGATGAAGAGAAGCGCGGCAGCGGAGATAAGACCGTATGCAATTCTCTCCTATGTGTCCCCTTTGCTGCTGGCCTTCGGTATTACCTTCGTAGGGAGTGTGATGTCATCCTTCAACAGGACGGGGAGGCCAGTCTTCGCTGGCCTCGGCGTTGGTGCGGCAACCGCGGGTGCTTCCCAGGCTGCTCCCTCGGAGGTCTCGGGGCTTCTCATTGTGGTGACTGCAGCGGCTCTTGGCCTGATCAACTCCAAGATCACTGACTTCACGGTGAAGAGCACTCTGAAGGCCTCTGGCAACGTCGTCCTTGCAATAGCAGCCGTTGCGGCCATCTCGGTGTTCGGCTCACATCCGTTTCTGCAGGCTCTTGGGCTCTAGACTGGTGGTTGGCCGTTATTAGGCCGACGTACCTAATTGCTCAATGAAGATACGAAAGCATCGCGAAGCCATATCGCAAAGCATGGATCTTTTCATAATCATCGCGGCTGTCCTCGGCGTCGGGGGCATCGTCAGCGCTTCCATCTACAACCTAGTCAGCAGCGCGACGACGAACACCAGCATTATGGTCGTAGGTGCCACGATGAGGGCAGGAGGTGCGACGGGGGATTCCCCCTCTGCCATCTCCATTTCCATTAAGAACAACGGGGGAAGCCCAATCTCCTGCACCCCGTCTACATGCCAGGTGGTTTATGCGGGCACTGACACCGGCACGATAACTCCCCCTGCCTGCGCGGCGCCCTGCAGCATCTCGTCAGGGGGCCCGGCGATCTGGACTGTCGGGGGACCCGCGGGGGAGCCCGGAGCCAACAACCCTCTAACGTTTGAGACCAATACCTTCAGCCTTCCGCAGGGGGGAGAAACTTCATTCGTCCTCAACGCGCCCCTATCCTCCGTCGGCACAGCGCCAACATTCTGGGTCCAGGGGACTTCGGTCACGATCAATGTACTCTTCGGCGCGACCTCTGCCCAGGTCGTGGTTACTTCCCAGTAGGGGCTCATGGTGAACCCCTCCCGACACTTTCCGAGCTCCAGAGGCGGGGTCAGCGAGCTTTACGCTTCTGTCATGATGGTGGGGGTGACGCTGGCCGTCGGGGGTCTGGTAGCAACTTCAGCCCTGGGGCAGTTCGTCCTCGCGAACGATGCAGCCTCCATCAACGCAACGACTCTGGAAAACTCTCCCAGCATCCAATTAGGGCTAGTCTACTTCGAGGTTGCGTCTTCTACGTCATGTCCCATCTATGGCGGCTATCACGAGGGAACAATGGTTGAAGTCGCGATCTATGACTACGGCGTGGCCCCCTTCACCCCATCACAAATAATCCTCAATGGGACGGTGTATGCTGGGAACTACGCCTCTCTTCTCCCAGGGAGCCTTGGGACATACGCCTTCACAACGGAGACGTGTTTGCACTCGGCCGGTCAGACCGTGGTGGTAGTCGATTCGGCGGGGGGCGAGGCCCAGTTTGGGTCGTAGGGGAAGGTTCGGCGCGTCTGCCTATGTTGAGGCGTTCGTGCTTCTCGGCATCGTGGCGGGAGGATCCGGCCTGGTCCTGGGGGGAGCTCTTCAGCTGGCTACGAGCTTCCACGGTGAGGACGTGGCGGTTTTGGACGAGAGCATTCACCAGGGAACCTACCTAGCGATCGAGAGGTTGACACTAATGAACACGGGACAGAGTCCAATGTCTTCCTTCGTCATCTCGACAAGTGGAATCCCGGACTCGGCGTCTTACTGCTACACTGTCTACGACCTAGGAACAAACTCACAACGGGCGGGGACCTGCCCCGTGACTGCGTCCGACCCGACCTCAGTGACCATAGGCTACCCTGTCCAACCCGGTGGAGGAGTGGGTATCGTGATCACCATCTTCGGCTCGGTTTTCGGCATCGGCTCGACTTGCACATTAACAGTGACCACGTCCACAGGGGCACAGCAGACCGTCGGTGTCTTGGTGGCGGCTGCCTAGGTGAGCAAATGAAACTAACACAGCCCGGTCGCAGAGGAGTCGCCTCCGTAGTGGGTACAATTTTCTTTGTCCTCGTCTTCATGATGGCCCTGGGCTCTCTAGCCTACGCGACAGGACTTCAACGGCAGGTGGCAGCCTCCCAGGAATCGGCTCTTGAACTGGCCTCCCAGCGCGGGGCCGAGTCCCTGTCCCTCGCGGTTACCCCCAAGGGGCTCCTGGCGACGAACGAGGGTCCTACGACGGTGTCTGTTAATCACGTGCTGCTCAGATACCCAAACGGGACAGTCTATTCGATGTCCGCGACTGTTTCAATCCCGACTGGAGCCTCGACCCTTGTCAAATCCATGCTGCCTAGTGGCCCATGCTCCGCGGGAACAGCACCCTGTCTTGCCAAGTACAATATGATACTTGAAGGAAACCCCCCGGGAAGCTCGGTGGGGCTCGTCACTAGCCTCGGGAACACCTTTTGGTACACCCTCCAGCAGGGTGAGGTCGACTGGAAGTCAATTGTCGGTTTCCCCCCTCGCTGTCCGGCGGGGGACGCTGTTAGCCAGGTGAACACCACAATCAGCTGCGCCCCGGGGGGGTCCATCACCTCCTGGGATGGGTCCTCTGTTACGACTGGTGTGGCAGGGGAGTACCTATCCACGGGTCTTGCGGCGAGCCTTCCAGCCAACGGAACCTTTGCGTTCTACGTGTTCACCGCCGTTGAACCTTCGATTGGCATAGAGCATTACAACTTCGAGGTCCATCCCCTCGCCGCCGGTGCTTCGCTGTTGATCGCCTGCGCCCCCATGTCAGACTCCGAAGGCGGGGGAAACCTCCCCACCGACTGTGTAGATGCTGCGGGGACTCCAATCGCAGCTCAGAACAGCCTTTCCTTCGGGGTCACGCCGCCGGTCTACTCGACCCCGGGGCTCTTCGGCGTAGTCTTGTCGGGGCCGGGGGGAGCTGAGCTTCAGATCGATTTCGCCTGTACCAGCAACTGCGGCGGCATAACAGTAAAGGCAGGGTCGTTTATGGTCGTACAGGCACTGCAGTAGGACTGTCAGGATGGACACTGCTGACGCGGAGACCCGTCCGGGTTGATCCTGTGAGGGCTCCTCGGATATGTCAACATCCGATCATGGGTGGAACTTAACTAGCTATGAGGGCCTCGAGCGGATGATGTCCGAGTTCACAACTTTCTTCCGTCACTGTCCATCCTGCGGAAGGAGGTTCGAGATAAGGCTCGTCGGCAAAAAGCTGGTGGACGAGAAGCGCGTGACGGAGGAAAGACAAATCTCCCAATTGCCTTACAATCCATATCATTCCTTTTCCCCGGACTCCACTTACCACAACGAGATAGGCGAGGGCGTGCCACTAACGGTGGACATCAAGGAATTTCGGTATGCGTACAAGTGTAGCCTATGCGGCCATCAATGGGTCGAGATTAGGTAAGAGAGGCGTGACGGGTGCGACCAGCGGGGTCAGGCTGATCGGGCCTTTGCCTCGAGGGATTCAGGAAAGAAACGCCTGGTCAGGCCCGTTGCTGGCGAATCGAAGGGATCTATTGTCACGACAACGGGAAGGTTCCTTACCGCGTACCCGAGGAGTAGGCACATGCGCGGTGGAAGCGTCCTCACAATGGCCCTCACCGTGTCCGAGTCCGCCATTGATGCTTGGGAGACCAGATTGAGGTCCGCATCGCTGCTGAAGCTGTACAGGAATATGTTGTCCACCTGACGGTAAATCTTCTGATCTATGGCGTCCGGCTGATTGGTGACGAATATGGTGAAGACACCAAAATGCCGCATCCTCGTGATTAGGTCCTCCCAGTAGGTATCCCTAAGGTACAGGTGGGCCTCCTCTGCGAACAGGAAGACTGGCGGGATCTTCCGGCGCTCTAGAAGCTCTACAAGTTTGGAGAGGATAAGCTCGACCACCATCTTCCTGTTGAGGGGGGACACCCCGCTCAAAGATACGACCATCGCTCCCCCGCTTTTGTTCAGTGCAAAGAAGTCGTGAAGATCGAACTGTTGGTGCTCGGAGTCTGTGAAGAGACCGCACGAAGCGATGGTGTGGTATCTCGCAAATAGAGCGTCCCTGACGAACTCGTTGCACCTCCATTGCTGGATAGCGGTCTCAAGCGAAGCGAGTGTGAGTTCGTCCCTGTTGTCCAGCTGCTCCCAGATCTTCGTGAACTCCCGCAGCGAGGTTCCGGGCATGTCCAGGGAGTGGGAGAGCAGGTTTGTAATGGGGCGCAGCCCCACTGAGGCGAGGGAGAACCTGAGGTCCCGGCCGGGGCGCAACACCCTCACTTTGCGACCTTCGGCTGTCTCGGTGCCGTCCTTTCTCTGGCCTACCGAGCCATATTCGTCGTTGAGGTCGAACACCACCGCATAGGCCCCGTTCTCAAGGAGCCCCCTGAGGAGTATCTTGGCGAGGTGGGACTTGCCAGATTCCTTCCTCCCCGTGATTACAGTGATGCGCCCATCCAGGGCCTCTGCCGGGATGCTGAAGCGCGACTCTGAGTCTACGGTCCCGAGTCGGATGTCCCTCGCGCCGAGCGGCTCGACCGCCCCTCCGAGCTCGTCGATCATTAGCCGTGATACGTTGGATGACGTACGTGAAGGCATCCAATTAGCCCTCGGCGTGAGCCTCCCGCCAGAAATTGTCCCCCTCGCCTTGCACAGAAGTATTCTCATGTCTCGGATCAGAGTAGAAATCGTAGTCAGTTCCGTGGGGTCAGACGTGATCCCGGGGGTGGAAGCCGACAGGATCTCCTCACGGGCGATCTCTTCCTCAATCCCCTCCACGTCAAGGTATTTCTCGTCGTACACCTGGAGGACGAGGCTCCTCTCGGCTTCCGAAGCAACGAGGTAGTCCCCGATCCTCACCCTTTCACGTGGGGACGCAACCACGAGAATGTCATCTGATTCCTTCTTGAGTATCCTCAGCCTCTACGCACTCCCTTTGAAGCCCCCGAGTGCTATCTTTCTAAGGGGGAAAGTGTGCAGCTGGTGTACCCGGAACCGCTTCGTCACAAAGGCCTTGAGGGCTTGGTCCTCCGCCTTTGAAAAAATGGAGAGATGATGTGCCACTCTTAGGGAATCGGGGTAGCCTGAGGCGAATGCATCGTTCCACAGGATTCTCCCGAGGACCTTCTCGGGGGGCTCCGGTCCAGAAAGGTCAAGCCTGAACACGAGCCCATCGGGGGTGAACTTTGCGAGCAGTGTTGTGACGTCCCCACCAGCTATCGGATAGAAGGAAGGGACCCTGGCAATAGAGAGGGCGCTGACCGCCCCTTCTGACATTATGAGGTTGCTTGATTTTGAGAACCCCACGATGCATCTCCCTCTTCCTTGCCTCCGTAGGATGGCCGAGGCCAGCTGGCCAAGAGGGTGCTTCAAGGATCCGTCTGCCATGATTATGCTCTCCCCTTCGCTTCTCGCGAGAGCGTCAACCACCCGGCGCTCGATCGTGTTTCTGATGAACCTCTCAGCTACGGTATGGTCGGAGAGCAGAAGGTCCATTTCGGCGGGGGGGACGCTCGGAATCAGCCCTGATAGTCCTGAAGAGGTGGCGTAGACCAGTATTGGCCCCAGCCTGAAGAACCGCCTGAGCGAACCCTCCATCGACAGGCCTACCGCGGTTCTGGCAGCGTACAGGGCCCCCTGGGCTGTTTCGCCCACCAGTATGCACGTCGAGTCGACGGACGCGACCGGTCTCCCTTCTTTGACGGGAATTATGCACCCAGGGACCTGGTCTGCGTCTGCCGCCTCGAAGTACGGGTACAGCTCCCTCCCGTAGCTGCTGAAGACGAAGGTCCTGCCCGAGAGCTCTCGCTCAGCGTTCTCCGAAAGCTCCTGAAACGCCTCTTCGAACTCTTGCGCGAGCGTATCGAGCATTGCCAGCTGTTGGTCTTCCAATGTGGGGGAGGCTGCTATGGCCATGTTGCGCGCATGGTGGGCATGTTGCGCACTATATATTAATTGCGCATGTTGCTACTGCGCAATAACGCGTTCGCATACGCGCGCCGGTCCCCATTCGCCAAAACCTAGGAGCTCGATCCTGGTCTCGCCACGACACGCAAGGACACCGCCACAGTGCCGGATGGTATTCGAACTGATGCGGGGATTTTACCGTCAGCAGCATGCCTTCGCCTTCTGAATCCAAATCCACGTAAGATTCGTGTGTGCTATTTAGTGACCAGGGGCAAAGCGCTCTTGGGGCGACAACTGTTCAAATATGGGCATCTTGCCCAACAGGAGCAACAAGAATTAGAGTTGTCTGCAGAACAGAACAAGGTCACTGTCCGACTCAAACGCGGTTCGTGGGAAGTCGAAATCACCACTGCCGAAGACAGGTTGCAGCAGGCAGTCGAAAGCGTCCTCGCCGGCATGGCGTCAAAAGAGCCGATGTTGGTGGAATCGCAGGCGTCGGAATTGGCCGAGCACAAGGGGGAAACAAGCAGAAGCGTAATCATTGCCATGTGGAAGGAAGGCTGGTTCTCCACTCCAAAGGCACTCTCCGAGGTACATGAGGAGATGAGCAGAAGGGGCTATCATTATGACAGAACTGCTGTCTCACACACCCTAGTGGACCTTGTTAGAGAAGGGTCCCTCTTCAGGGACGGTAGTATGAGGAACTACAGGTATGTGCAGAAGTATCCCTTCAAGGGACAGCCCTGAACTTCTTCGCCAGCTGCTCCCCTAGCCTGCTTACCCCAACGGTCGTTATTCTGTACTTGCCTCCCTGGTCCGAGTCCACCCTCTCGACGTTGGCCGATTTGGTCAGCTCGCTGAGCCTGGAGCTTATGGTCTTGGGGTAGAGTCCCGTCGCCCCTTCAATCTCGGATACGCCCATGGCGTCTGATCCCGAGCTGCCGCTCAGATTCGAGATGCGAGAGGCAACAAGTTGCAAGAGTATGACATCCCTGTCGCTCAGTTTCTTGTCCTGGGTCCACACCCTTGGTCCTTCGGGAGTAACTCTGACGTATTCCTTGAACGACTGGATCAGGTCGTTAAGCGAGTAGTTGACACTGATCGTCCGAGCGAGGTCCATGTTGGGAATGACCTTTGAGATGAACTCGTGCAGCGAACGCATAACGACTTCAGGGGACCCAGAGAGGTCTACTTTGGTGTCCCCGTAGGTCACCGAAATCTGAAGCTCTCTTTCGCTAGACAGGTTGGTCCTCTGCTCCGCGGCGCACCGATTCCGAGTCCGCTTAAATTACCTTCGGATGCAGGAATCCTCGCTGCGCACCGTGACCAATCAGACGCATGAAATTTCAAAACCGCGATGGCCAACTTTGGAGCACTGCACTTCTATTGCCCCGCTTGTCCGGACGCAATCTCTCCCATTTTTGCATCCTCTGATATGTGGTGCGCGCTTGGGACATTGAGGGCAGTGGTGTACACGTACTCTCCGTCCTCAGCCTTGAAGCGACGCAACTTCGTAGTCTTGGCGAGCCGCAGCAGCGCCACTGCAACAGATTGCTTCGGATAGTTCAAGCCGTAGGATTGTAGCGCCTCTCTGACGTCAGAGAGCTTCTTCTTTTCACGTCCCCAGGGACTAGAAAAGAACTTCCCGATCACGTCCGCAAGCGAGTCCCCCTTCTCCAGGGTGACAATCGGAAGCTCGGCCGGCGACTGAGTGGGTAGGTCAACATTCATTTCCAGTGTGGGTTCCCTCCGCTCGGAGATAGGTCCCCTCTCCTGGAGAGGGAGCTTCGCGGCAAGCTCGGGGACCAGTTCTATGGCCTCCCGGATATGTTCTGGGTCTGCCTCGACCTCGGCCTCTGCTTGGCCAACCTTGACCCTAATCCTCGTCATCAGACTGGAGTCTTTGGTGCTGAGTTGCACATTTAAGTCTGAATCGGGAGCCTGAAATCTTCCTTAACCGTGGTTAGGACGACGTGGGAGTTGGTTCGTTCTACGAAGTGCATCGCTAATAGCGACTTCGTGAAGTGACTCAGCTCCTCTCTGTTGCGGCACTTGGAAATCACGACCGCGTCTATCTCCCCCGTGACGTCGTAGACGGCGCAGACGGTTGGGAGCTTTGCAATTTCCCGCTCCATCTCGACCAGTTTCCCCTTGGAGACGTGTATCTCGGTCACCACGGTTAGCTCGTAACCCAACCTCTGGAAGTCGACCAGTGCGTTATAGCCGCGAATGATTCCGGAGCTCTGTAGCCGGGCGACCCGGGTCGCTACTGTCGTGGTCGAGATGTGCAGCTCTGTTGCAAGTTGACGGAACGAGACCCGGCCGTCTTGCAAGACGCGTTCCAGTATCCGCCTGTCCAGATGGTCGATGCTCGTTTGTCCACTCTTTGGGTGCAAAGAGCCCCTTTGGTCACTTGTTTCGTCCAGTTCGGAAGCACTTTTTGCCAATTTTGTCCAGGAAAACCATGAGGACACTTATATCTTTTCCAAACAATGCCTCCGAGGTTGACTTACAAAATCGAACCAGATGGCAGTTTTGTTAGCCGAACCTTCACTCCGACGCAGGTTCTGGACATGATCAAGAAAGAGGGTGTCAAATTCGTCGATCTTCAATTCACAGACGTTCCAGGGAGGCTAAGACATGTCTCTCTCCCCTCAGAGATGGTGCAGGAAGAGATGTTCACCGAAGGCGTCGCGAAGCTGGATGGGTCGTCCGTCAGGGGGTTTGTCGAGATTCACGAATCTGACATGCTCCTGGTGCCAGACGCTTCGACGTGGGGGGTCATACCCTGGATCGATGATCCGGTGAAGACCGCTCGTCTGATTTGCGATGTGAATGTTGGTTATGGCGGTGGAAGGTTCAGCAGAGACCCCAGACACGTTGCCCAGACCGCCGAGGCGAAGATCCGGGAGGCGGGGTTCACTGGCTCGCTCTGGGGGCCGGAGGTGGAGTTCTTCGTCTTCGAAGGAGCGACCTGGGAGGCAAACAACCCCTTCGCATCAGGGTTCCGAATAACCTCGAAGGAGTCGGCCAACGAGGCGAGGGGTACGAATTTCCCCATCAGGTTCAAGGACGGCTACTACCCTGCACAGCCGGTTGACACGCTGAGCGACTATCGCAGCGTGTGCGTCAACCACCTAAGAGATGGTTTCGGAGTCCTTTCAAACGCCCACCACCACGAGGTCGCCACCGCCGGCCAGTGCGAGATAGACGTCTACAGGGACGAGCTTGTGACCATGGCCGACAGTACGATGACGTACAAGTTCGTGACCAAGAACGTGGCCACGAGCATGGGGCTGATCGCAACCACCATGCCCAAGCCAATATTCGGGGACAACGCCGTTGGCATGCACGTCCACTCGAGCCTCTGGAAGGGCGCCAAGAACGCGTTCTACGACCCTTCGGACGATTACGCGGAAATCAGCCAAGTCGCACGATATTACATCGGGGGCATCATGCACCACAGCAGGGCGCTCTGCGCGATAGTCGACCCTATCACCAACTCCTACCACAGACTTGTTCCCGGTTATGAGGCGCCTGTTTACATCGCATGGAGCAAGATGAACAGGTCAGCCAACGTGAGGATACCCGCCTACGAGAAGGGGTCAGAGGGTGCCAAGAGGGTGGAATTTAGGACACCGGACCCTTCGTGCAATCCATACCTCGCTTTCGCTGCCATTACGGCTGCTGGCTTAAATGGTATGAAGAAGAAGATGGACCCGGGGAATCCCGTTGACGAAGACATCTACAAGCTCACGCCCGAGCGGCGAAGAGACCTCAACGTGGGCGAGCTCCCGGGGAGCCTCAAGGAGGCGGTGGAGAGCCTACAGAGCGATTCTGTGTTCCTGGACGGGATTTTCCCCAAGGACCTCCTCGAGATAATGGTGGACCTTGAGATGGACGCCTACAGGGCTGTCGCAGCCCGCCCCCACCCGTACGAGTTCTACCTCTACTTCGACTTGTAGTCGAACGAACTGGAAAGGTAAGGCGAAGCAATGTTGCAACTGGGGAGAGCTGAGTTCATCAGGACCTGAACGGGTTCAACCAACTGACCCGGAGAGAATTGAGTCTCTCGTAAACAGAAGTATTGGCCAAAGAAGGTGACCTGCCCTCGAACCCAGTGCGTACGCGGCAGATTCAGAAAGCTAGATGGAGGAAATCCGTAAACGCAAACGCAGGGACGGCCAGATAGATCAGTTCGTGGTGGATGAGCCCCCATCCCCAGCTGTCCTGCAGGTAATCTATCGTAAGGTCGAGGAGAAGGCAGGCGGCGCCTATCATGAGCGTCGTCGCAATCCCTGTCCAGAAGTCGCTCCAGACAATCTGTACGTAACCGAGAACAATCAGGAATGAGAGGAGGGCGTAGCCGATGGGGAGGAAAACGTAGAGGAACCGTTTGTGATGAAGCCTGTACTTTCCGAAGAAGAACGGTCGCGCCACTCCTCTCCGGAACATAGCGTCCCCAAATTCGTTCAGTACTGGAGCTATGGCGATGGTCACCACGAAACCAAGCACGAGGCCCAGGTTAAGGTTCACAGCAAATGGGAGACCCATAGCTACCTCTAGCTCTTTCCGACTACCCCTCCGCCGATGGGAGATAAAAAGGCATGAGCACCCTGCAGGGCCCGCGCCCGTACTTGATACTCTTGTTCATGAACCCCCGTCTCATAACCAAGGAATAAGCGCAGATCAAGGCCAGCGGCCGTAATCCTCTAGGGGAACAGACCCCCCATCACTGCGACTGGCGTCCCGCCCGGCTCAGCTTCTCTGTCAAGACCCGTGCCACGGCGGCCCCGTCGACGCGCCCCCTAAGTTCCTTCATTGCCTCGCCCATGAGCTGGGCGAAAGCGGCGTCCCCCTTTTCGCGCACCAACTCGCCATTCCTTAGCAGGACGGATTCGACTACTGCCTGAATCTTTGACTCGTCAAAGCCTTCCAGGCCGAGGGACCTTATGGCGTCGTCTATGTCTCCGCTCCCGGCCGCCACTGCCTTGAGGACGTCAGGAATAGCCTCCTTGGCAAAACGCCCGTGGGCTACGGCGCGAAGAGCTCCGGCTATCACCTCGGAGCCGAGTGCCGACTCGGGCACGCCCTCCCTCGCCAGCCGGGGGGGAACGTCTACCAAGGTCGAGGCGATAACAGATGGTTCGAGCTCTAGCTCTCCGGCCAGGGCTTCGAACTCGCGATCCACCTCAGAGTCGTAAAGCTTCAGTGCCATGTCTTCGCTCAAGCCATACCTGTCGGCGAGTTTTGAGACGCGTGCTTCCCAGTTCTGGGGGACCAGCCCGTCAATTTCCTTTAGCATCCTCTTTGTAATCCCGATATTGGGGATATCTGTTTCCGGATACATCCGTTGGGACCCCGGCCTGGGCCTCATGTACCTCGTCTCGCCTGTGTCTGTCGCCGCCCTTGTCTCGGCCGGGACTCCCGAAACGGCTTCCCTGAGCCTCTCCACGACTCGGGGGACGCAGGCGTCTACCTGCTCGGAGAGGCCGGCCAGGAGGACAATGGCGTCGCCCTCCCCAGCGCCCCCATGCGTTCTGATCAGTGCTTCCTCATCCTGATGGATGCCCTGGCGCTCGAATTCGTCCGAGTGAATGATCCCCCCAAGTGAGTTGGCCCTTGCAACCTCAGCGACCTCCTTACCGAGCCTGAACCCAGGAATCGGCTCCCACCCCAGCGACCCCTTCAGCCCGCGAGCTGTCACGGCCACGACCTTCCCCCCCTCCGCAACCTTCTCACGCAGAATCCTCGAACCTGAGTTGCGTAACACCTCGGTTACGTCTGTGGTAGTGCAGGGTGCTGCCTTGACTCCCCTCTCTCTCAGCTTGGCGGCTACGGCGACGAGGGAGGACTGGCGGGCCCTCTCGTACTCCACCACACGTGGGAGGAGGTTGAGCTTCTGAACGCCCTTCACCTCTACAACCTTCCCTCCAGAGAGGGACACATTGAGGTCCTGGCGGATCGTTCCCAGGCCCCTGGCGACCCTCCCCGTGGATCTCAGGACCCTCCCGAGATAGAGGGCGACCCTCCCCACGAGCTCCGGGTCCCCCCTGATCGGGTCTAGAGCCACCTCGACAAGTGGGACGCCCAGTCTATCCAGTGCGAAGTGCCTCGATGCCGCGTCTTCGCCCAAGATTCTGGCAGCGTCTTCTTCCACTGTGACAGACTGTACTCCAACATTCTGGCCCTCAACGTCGATGGAGCCCCCAAGACCGACGACCGCGGTCCTCTGGAATCCCCCTGTGTTCGAGCCATCGATTACTATCTTACGCATCACATGAACTTCGTCCATTATGCTCGACCGCAGCGTCCTAGCAACGAGGAGGGCCGAATCCAGCGCCTCGGAGCTCAGGGGATGGGGAGGCTCCTCGTCAGCGTCGACCAGACAAGCCGACTCGGGGCTCCAGAAGTACTTGTTCGACTTCCCCTTCGAGAACTCGAAGACGGCCGCGGGATCTACGCCCCCCGTCTCGCTCTGGGCTGGACGGAGCCTCCTCTCGAAGTGATATGGGAGGACTTCTGTTTTGATCGGAGGGCAACTGCAGAAGAGCTTGGTGCTGCACGCCAGCTGCTGATGGATCTCCAGCCCGACAAGGAGCCCGTTTGAACTGCTGTTTTCTGCCAAACTGATTACTCCGGAAAGGTGCGAGCTGTCGTCTCACCCGCCAGGTTCGCAGCCATGAGCTCCTCCGCCCGCGCGACTGTCTTGGAATTGCCGAGCGCCCACATGGCTTTTACAAGCGCCGTTTCGGCCAGCATGTCTTCGAGGGAGAGGACGCCATCGTGCAGGAGGTCCCTCCCAGTATCGTAGACGTTCATGTTCACCCTCCCGTTGATGCACTGTGATGTCATGCACACCATTCCGCCACCCCTGACGAAGGTGCGTAGCTCCTCGGCCACCTCCTTGCTCACGTGCCCCAACCCCGTCCCTTCGATAACTAGCCCCCTCATCCCTCCCCTGCGGGCAGCTGCGACAAGGGACGCCCTCATGGAGGGGTAGAACTTCAACAGCGCCACTCTCTCGTCGAATTTCGTCTTTGGTTTGAAGTTCCCTCCTCTGCGGGGGAGCCCTTCGGCTGCGTATTCTAGCCCCGACCTCCCCCAGACGGCCGCCAGGGGCACTCCAACCGACACGAAAGCGTCTCGCCTGCTGGTGTGGTTCTTCCTGACTCTCGTTCCGCCGTGGAAGGCGACCCTATCATCGTTCTCCCCCAGGTGCATGGCCACGTAGACTCCGGCGAATTCAGCGCTTCCGGCCACAGACACGGCAGCCACCAGGTTCAGCGGCCCGTCTGAAGAGGGCCTATCGGAGGAGCGTTGGGCGCCAACAAGCACTACGGGGATAGGCACCCCGATCAGAGCGAAGCTCAGCGCGGCCGCAGTGTACCCGAGAGTGTCTGTGCCGTGAGTCACCACCACGCCGTCGAAACCTTCGTCAACCGCCCTTCGTATGCGCTGCGCAAGCTTGGTCCAATGCCTGGGCGTCATGTTCTCGCTGAAGACCGTAAACACGAACTCTGGCTCAACCCTGGCGACGGTCGACAGTTCGGGGACAAGGGAATGCAGCTCGGCCGAGGAAACAGCAGGATGGACAGCACCTGTCCTGTAATCAATACGGCTGGCAATTGTCCCTCCTGTGCCGAGTATTAGCACCCGGGGGAGCCCCTTCTTCGCTTTCGGAGGAGGCGGAGCTGTAAAGGATGGTTTCTCCCCCTTTGCCTTCACCCGGGCACCGCTGAGTCCTGAAAGGCTCAGGCCAACGTTGTACCCAGACTTCAACTTGAGGACGATGTGCTCCCCGTCCCCGTAGAGGTACCTCGGGACCAGTGTCCCGGTCACCACGCCCCACTCCGTCTCTACCTCAAGGATGTCCCCAACGGAAGCGCCTGCGCCCTGGAGGAACCGAAGGGCATCTCCCTTGTATCCCGAGAGGTCGCCCATGCGGTGGAAGCCGACCCGGTTCGGTCTTAAAGCATTATTCGGACTGCTCGCCTCAGTTCAGGCTCCGTCCCATGTAGGGCCCGACGCGGTCGTACCCAAGCATGCGATAGTAGTTCCGCGTCCCTACCGCGCTCGTGACGAGCAGACGCTTTGCGTCGAAGTCCTCTGCCGCGACCTTCTCCATCCTCTTCATCAAATCCGCCCCCAGCCCCCTGTGCTGCCAGGCTGAGGTCTGTCTGTGCCCTACCCGGACTGCTCTCCCGTAGACCCTGAGCTCCCTTACGACAGCCGAGCTGCGCACCTCTTGCCTGTGGGCCCTCCCCGACGGCACACGCATCCTGACGAAAGCAGATATGACGCCTGAGTGAGAGAACTCGTAGGAGCCGAACACCTCCTCGCCGCCGGACGCCCCGTACCTCTGCTCCGTGTACTCAAGGGTGTCTTCCTTTGACATCGCTTCCGGTTCCCTTAACACCACTTCCCTACACCGGATGCAGTTGCAGGAGTATCCTTTCTCAGACGCTCTGGTCAGGACCAGCTGTCTGAGGTTCCCCGCCCTGGCACCCCCTTCGATTTCGTTCGTTGGTATCTCCCTCTGAATGCGCATGATCCTGTGCCACCTTGGGACGAACCTCTTCATCCCGCTCAGCAGTTCGACCACGGTCTCGAGGGAATAGGGGTGGTAGACCCCTCTCTTGTACTGCCGCGAAAGAGCGGTCCCCGGGACGACGAGCGTCGGGTACATCTTCGACATGTCAGGTTTGAATGCGTCGTCCTCGAAGAGCCGCCGGAGGTCCTCGAGGTCCTCTTCGGGACATGCGCCCGGCAGGCCCGGCATCATGTGGGCGGTCACCTTCAGGCCAGCGTCTCTCGCGACCTGGAAGGCGCGCACGGAGTCCTCCACCGTGTGCCCCCTGTTGCTCTTTGAGAGAACACCGTTCCGAAGAGACTGGACGCCTATCTCGAGCCGCGTTACACCGTAGGAGAGCATCAGATCTATGTCTTCCGGCCAGCACCAGTCGGGCTTCGATTCCAGGGTAAGACCCACGCAGCGACTGGAGGACGATTCGTTTGACGCCTGCGCCTCTTCCAGAGATGACGCCCCTATCCCGTTCAGGCCGTCGTACACCCCCTTGACGAACGCCGTCTGATACTCGCGCGGTACTGCAATGAAGGTCCCACCTTCGATGATCGTCTCCACCTTGCCCACTTCGTGCCCGTTCGCCTGGTACTTCGATAGGCACCGTCGAACCTGCAGAAATGGGTCGAACCCAGTTTCCAGCGCTGACCTCATTCCAGGGCTGTGAGCAAGGTATGACTGGGGGGTGCCGAAGCGGGGTCCCCCTGGGCAGAAGGTGCAGGTACCGTGTGGACAGGCGAATGGCTTGGAGAATGCCGTGACGACTACTATTCCCGAGGCGCTTCTCCTTGGGTGTACCCGCAACATCTCCTCGAACTCGGCCCGGGCCTCTGGAGAAAGAGACGCGATGATTTCCGAGTTGGTCAGGTACCTGTTCAGAGAGAATTTAGAGGCTGCACGCTTCTTGAGTTTCTCAAGCTGGCCCCTCGAGTCCACCCTTCCCAGGGAGACCTGCTCCGCTACGAAGGCTGCGGCTGCCCCTAACCCGGACTGTACCTGTTCGGTCACCGGCGCATCCAGTTCTGGCCTGGCTTACGCTTCAGAGTAAAGCGTTTCTCGTAGGTCCGCTTGTTCCTGACCTTCGGGATCTTGCTTGTCTTGGGCTTAGCCTCTAACTTGGGAGTCTGTGATCTAACTTAAGGGCTCTCCCTGAGAGTTTCCCCGCCTTTGTGATTGAAGGCAGCCAGCTTTCGACTGGACTGCTGACTTCCGTGGGTCGGCATGTTTTGCTCTCTTACCTCCTATGTTCACAACCGTTTCGCTCATGATTTAATCTTTCTTGATTCCAAGTTGAGCCAGGTAACCTGGACCGATCAGACCGATGGACTCCCCCATGGCAGGGAAGACCACTTCGGTCTCGTCGAAGAAACCGCATTTCGAGTTCAGTCGCGAAAGGCGATACTCAGAAGACGCATGACTCGGCTTCCACCTTTTCTCAGTCTCAACCTCGAGAGCTATGAGTCTCTTTCCATCGAATATTATGGCGTCCGGAATTCGACTCTCTCGGACATACTCCGAGAGGACGAAGACACGAGCGCCGGAAGACCTGATTTTATTGGCCAGCCACAGCACCACGTCATCGTGGAAGTGCCTAGACTTCAAGCGACGGGCAGTGATTGTAGGGTCTTCGTTCAACTTCCTCAGTTGCGGAGCCTTCTTTCGAGAGTTAAGTGACATTCTTGTCTTGATTTCCTTCGCCCTTTCTTCTCCAACCCATGACTCGAGCGTTCGACCCTTGTTCAAAGAAATTGAACCTTTCTTGAAATTGCCGGAATTGATCACAAGGTTAAGTCGGTAACCCTCCCTTACGCACTTTCTACTGCAGAATCTGTTCTTGTTGATTATCATCGAACCGCAAACAGGGCAAGGATGCATCGTCGGTCACAGGAGCCGGAAGTCTCATAATAACCAATTGGGAGCCAGCACAAAGGAATACGTGGAGGTCTCCGAAAGTGATCAGAATTGAGAAGTCTGTCTACTCCCCGCCCGAGAAATCTGATGGCAAGAGAATTCTCGTAATGACACTGTGGCCCAGGGGCGTCTCCAAGGACAAGGTGGATGTCTGGATGAAAGAGCTGGGAACCCCTCGCGACCTGATAAGACGGTACAAGTCCGGGAACCTGACCTGGAAGGAGTACTCCGCCTCCTACCGAGCGTCCCTCAAGGGGAAGGACGAATTGCTTCGGGACCTTGCCAGGGATTCGAGGAAGGGAACCATAACGTTGCTCTGCACTGAAAAGGATCCCAACACCTGTCACAGGTCCCTCCTCAAGGAAGCGATCGAGTCCTTCCTATAGTTAGGCAGATCTCTGGCTGAAACCCTTTAATCGCCACAAGTGGGAGCGCGTTCGAACTCCGTTGGCCGAGGGTCCCACCGATATCCAGGACTTGGAAGCCGTGAGGCAGAAGAGCATCGCGGCTGCTGAAGAGGCGATACGCGAGGCTTCATCCCGGCCGGACCTTCACCTTGTACAGGCAATCCAAGCTCTGGACGACACCGACAAGTACCTGAACATAACGGCGACCCGCGCTTCGGAGTGGTACGGGCTGCATTTCCCCGAGCTCCCCCAGCTCGTCCAAGACAACGTTGCACTCTGCAAGCTCATCTCGGAGGTTGGGGGGAGGGAATCGTTCACGGCCGAGAACCTTTCGGGGAGAGGGTTCACAGACAAGAAGGTCGAGGCGATCCTTTCTGCTCGCGATAGGTCGAAGGGGGGGACGATCTCGGAAGGGGATCTAGGAAGGGTGAAGGCGCTGGCGTCCCTAGCCGTCCAGCTCGGTTCTCTCAGAGACGGGCTGAATGGATACGTCGAATCGCAGATGAAGAAGGTCGCCCCGAACGTCGCGGAGGTTGCTGGCGCGACCATAGGCGCCCGCCTTATGGCGAAGGCCGGGGGCCTTGACAGGCTTGCGGTCCTCCCGGCGAGCACAATCCAGATCCTAGGGGCCGAGAAGGCGCTCTTCAGGGCACTTAGGACGGGGGCGAGGCCACCAAAGCACGGTATACTCTTCCAACACCAAGCGGTTCATACGGCCCCGAAGTGGCAACGGGGGAAGATTGCGAGGACCCTTGCAAACAAGATTGCAATAGCAGCTCGCGTTGACTATTACAGAGGCTCAGAGGACGCTTCGATAAAGGCGGGCCTGGACAAGAGGATTGAAAGCATCAGGGAGAGATACAAGGAACCCCCTCAGCGGAAGCCCGAGCAGCGAGAGCGTTCACGGAGGGAAGAGCGCCCCAGGCGCAGCAAGTCCAGGCGAAGATGAAAGCCCTCCTGAGGGAGGAGAAGAACGGCCGGGTTGCGCTCCTGACTAGAAACCTCGTCCCTGGGAAGCGCGTCTACAACGAGGAGCTGATTCAAAGGGACGAGGTGGAGTACAGGACCTGGGACCCTTTCCGAAGCAAGCTCGCCGCAGCCATTCTGAAAGGAATGCCTGAGGACGTTATCAAGGACGGGGACAGGGTCCTCTATCTCGGAGCGTCTACAGGCACAACCGCTTCCCACATCTCGGACATCGTCGGACCCAGGGGTCTAGTCATCGGGGTTGAATTCGCCCCTAGGGTTGCCAGGGAGTTCGTTGAGCATGTGGCGAGGGAGCGGAGGAACGTAATCCCGTTCGTGGCAGACGCGAGAGACCCATCGAGATATTCAATCACAGAGGTGGACGTCGTCTACTGCGACATCGCACAGCCCGACCAGACGGAGATAGCAATCACCAACTGCTCAAGGCTCCTTAGGAAGAATGGGAGGCTGCTGCTCACGGTAAAGGCCAGGAGCATTAACGTGCTGAAGGACCCTGAAATGGTATTCGAGGAAGAGCGGCAGAAACTGGAGAAGGCGGGGTTCAGAGTGGAGCTAACAGTAGACCTGAAGCCCTTCGAGAAGGACCATGCGCTAGTGAGCGCTTCCCGTTAGAACCTGTCGATAAGAGTCTGCTCTAGATTGAGCCAGGACTTCCAGCTCTTGCGCACGTACTCTGGGAGCGGCTCTCCCCTCCCCATCCTGTCGATAAAGAACGCCCTGGTAATAGGGTCTGACGGATACCCGGAGCCAAAGTCGCCGTGTTCTTCCCTCAGCCTTGCGACGGCTCTGTCCCGCTCGACCTTCGCAATGATAGACGCGGCCGAAACAACGGGAAAGTTCCTGTCTGCTTTGTGGAGGGCGGTCACTTTGCATTGCTTTGCTAGGTTTGCGACTATGTCGTCTCTGAATCGCTGAGGGATAACGTCGGGGGCGTCCACCGTTACCTTCGGGGCCCCCAACGCGTCAATCACCTTGGCGAAGTAGACAGCTTCCAAGTAGTTGAGCTTCCTTAGCCTCTTCCCGTTGACGACAACATAGTCTATCTCGTCCGGGGATATCCCGATCCAGTGGACTCTCTGAGCAACCCGCAGTATTTCGGGGTAGAGAGCCTCCCGCCTAGAGGGTGAGAGCAGTTTCGAGTCTCTGACGCCCATTTCTCTGAACTTTCGGACACCCGCCGACGTGACGGACACGCCCGCCACCACCAAAGGTCCCAGCAAACACCCCTTACCGGCTTCGTCAAGGCCGCCGAGGAGCTTGTCGTTGCGGCTCAAAGGCATCCACTCCTCAAACCTTGGGTCCCCCCACTGCCTTTAGAAGAGCCTCGGAGAGCTCGCCCGCAGCACTGTCTCTGTTCTCCACTGTCAGTGTCACAACGGCCTCGGCCCTTTTCCTGAGTTCGTTCAACAGGTCGTCCTCGAGGCGTTCGTGGACCACTGCAAGCATGGGCTTCCCCGAGTCGATGCACTTCCTGATCCCCTTCCTGAACTCTGGGCTCACAAGCTCCATGGGTCCCACTTCGTCGACCACGATGAGCTCAGAGGAGTTCGATGCCGACTCGAGCGCACCCCCTCCGATCCTCGCAAGATCCATTAGGTTCACCCTGTACCTTCCAACGCGTGGGCCGACCTTGGATGTCGCCGAAGCCAACTCCCCAGCCGTCCCTGAAGAGAGGTCGCGAATTTCAAATCCAGTCCGTGCTCCCCCCGCTCTCTTCTCGGAAGTGGTGCAACCCCCCACTATGACCCCTGCGCTCTTGAGTTTCATGACAACCTTCGACACAGTAGTTGACTTGCCGACACCGGGGGAGCCCGTGACGAGCCAGATGCCCAAAGCGGTCCCGCCCACCAAGGCGGAGTAGATGAAGGTAGCAGGGACCAGTGGGAGAATCGTTTAAGGGCCTAGGGCCGGGCGCAGGGAGACTCCCGTGAAGCTTGTCGAACACGTCGAAGGGAGAACGAAGCTTATCGTCCCGGCTGCGAGCCTTCTCGTTGACCCTCCACCAACGTCCCCGGTGTTCTTCAATCCGGCAGCGGCGCTGAACAGGGACATCAGCGTCTGCTTGACGGCCGCGATGGGGGGGTTGACCTTCTGCGATGCAATGGCAGGAGTTGGGGCCAGGGGTCTCCGGGTCGCCAAGGAAGTTGCAAGGATCGACCACGTCGTTTTGGTAGATTTCAATGGGCAAGCGCTCGGAATCGCTCGGAAGGCCGCAGCCCTCAACAGAGTGCTGCGAAAATGCGAGTTTTCGCAATCTGAAACCTCATCCTACCTCTATTCCAGGTATGGGAGGGACAAAAGGTTCGACTTTGTGGACGTCGACCCGTTTGGGACTCCAGTGGGACAGATCCAGGGAGCGATCAGGGCTACTTCAGACGGTGGACTCCTTTCAGTGACTGCGACGGATACGGCCGTTCTGTGTGGCGTCTACCCCAAGGTAGCGAGACGGCGCTATGGAGCGACTCCGCTGAACAATCACTTCAACCACGAGACTGCAATCAGGCTCCTCGCTGGCGTGGTCGCCAGGGAAGCTGCGGCCCTAGACATCGGGGTGCGACCTGTCGCAGCCCACTCTACAAGGCACTACGTGAGAATCTTCTTCTCGGTCAGTACAGGCGCCGCGAAGGGGAACTCAGCTCTGACCAACCTGGGGCACGTTGCCTGGTGCCCTTCGTGCGGATGGGTGTCGGCCTCCCCCGAACCTCGGAGTTCCTGCGATAGCTGCGGCAAGAAGGTTAGACTGGCCGGGCCCGGGTGGGTCGGTCCCCTTACGGACGAAGTTCTGCTACGTAGTGCCCGTAAGGTGGCCAGGGGACTGGGTTTGCCAGGAGCCTCTGAAGCGTTCGCAGCTCTGTCAGGCGTCGACGACTTCCCTCCGTGGAGCTTCAGCATAGACGACATCTGTTCGACCCTGGGCATCTCCACGGTTCCAGAGTCAGATGTATACCGGGCGCTCATGGAAGCGGGGCACTCTGCCATGAGGACCCCATTCGAGAAAAAGGGGCTCAAGACAAGCGCGGGATACGCAGAGGTCGTGCGGGCCATCTCGGATTCTCGTGAATTGCCCAAGAGTGGAAGGTCAGGCTCTGGGCTGACGACGGGGAATCCGGAAGCGTCAACGGCTAGCCTTTCCTGAGGCCTTCGCAGAAATAGTACAGCTCCGAGCTTGCGTTCCTGCTCGCTGCGGGCTTCACGACGCGCACAGACTCGAACATGCCACGGAAAATGTCTCGGACCTGCTGAGACCTCTCCCCCTCGAAAAGCTTGCAGAAGACGCTCCCCTTATTCCTAAGCAGCTCCCTGGACAGATCAAGGACTCTGAGGGTGAGGTCAACCTGGCGAGTCTGATCGAGTTCCCAGACCCCTGAGACAGTCGGGGCCAGGTCAGAGAGGATGACGTCGGCGGGGGCGCCGAGTGCCCCCCTCACCCTTTCCGCTACCCCAGGGTCGTGAACGTCCATCCGGATGGCGATGATGTTCTTCTCCTTCAGTCGGATGGGGCTGAGGTCGACCCCGACCACACGCCCCCGGGGGCCGACTAGTTCTGAGGCCACCTGTAGCCAACCCCCCGGAGCGGCTCCGAAGTCGACGACCTTCCCGTCCTCTCTGAGGAAACCGTATCTTTCGTTTGCCTCGATGAGTTTGAAGGCGGCCCTGCTCTTGTACCCCTGCTCCCTGGCAAGGCGCCTGTAGAGGTCCTTCCTTGCTTCGTTGAGCCTCATTTCTTCGAAAGCTCTCGGGGCTTGAAGTGCGCCGGCAGGAGGGACCCTGCCGTTACGTCTTCCGCGAATCCATCGAGCCCCCTTCTGAGGACCTTCATCTTCGAGTTGAATTCCACCATGACCTGCCTGCACGCCCCGCACGGCTTTGTGAAGTCCTCGGACTTGCCCACAACCGCAATGGCAAGCACGTCCCTGTGCCCCTCGGAGACCGCCTTGAATATGGCAACCCTTTCGGCGCAACAGGCGAGTCCATAGGAAGCGTTCTCGATGTTGGCTCCAGAGAAGATCTTCCCGTCGGAGGTCAAGACTGCGGCTCCTATCTTGACGCCGGAATACGGAGAATAGGCCTTGAGGCGCGCCGTCTTCGCTGCTTCCACTAGGGAGCGAAGGTTCTTTTCTCCAGCCAACTCCGGGCGCCTACCTGGCGGGGACGGCGCTCGGTTCAGCCATTTGGGCCCGAGCTGCTCTCGCCTCTTCTATGACCCAAGGACCCAGCCACGGACAGATGTAGGGGCTCACCTCGCCGTCTACTGAGCACTTCGATTCGTACTGGCAGACGATGCATGGTGCCTTCTCTATGGACGTCATGTCCGTCGGGAACCTAAGAGGAGTGAGCTTGTACGTCCACCTCCCCTCCTCAAGGACCTTGACTCTGCCAATGAGCCCGCGCCTTTCCAGCCTGATGGCAAGCCGTGACCCGTCCCTGCTGGTTAGGCCCAGCTCTTTCCAGATCTCGCTCTGAAGGACGCCGTCGCGCCCCCTTTCGACCACAAGCTTGTACACCCTGGAGGTGAGGTCCACCAGCTCCTCCTCAGTCCTCTCCACCGGCTGAGGGAGTTCCGCCTGCTTCTTGGGTGCCCTCCCCTGCTTCTTCGTTGGCTTGGGCTTCGGTTCCTTGACCATCTTCTTCTTTGGCTGCTTCATTTCGCTGGCATGAACTCCTGTCTGATAACGAAGTTGTCCAGTATCTCCCTGCACCTGTTCCTGACCGTCACTTCTGTAACCTCGGCGAACTCGGCTACCTCTCTCTGGGGGAGGTGTTCCCCAACCATGACAGACGAGAGATACACGTAGGCTGCCGCGAGCCCCGCGGGCGCTTTCCCGCTCGAAATCTTGGAGTCGCTCGTCTTGCGAGAAAGGGTGAGAGCGAGGTGCTCTACCCTTGGATCGATCTTGGCCATGTTGATGAGTTTCGAGATGTATTTTTCGACCGAGGGGGGAGGGACGTAGTCTTTCTCGACCTCCTTCAGCACGAGCCTGAAGTATCGGGCGACGCTCCCCTTCTCCATCCCGGCCGCCCTGGCGACTTCTTTCAGTGTCCGAGACACCCCGCATTTTCTGCAGGCGAGATACACGGTCGCCGCGGTCATCCCTAGAATAGACTTGCTCTTGGCCACCTTCATCTTGGCCGAGGTCCTGTAAATCTGTGCCGCAGTCTCGGCCACGTTGTCGGGGAGGTTCAGGGACTCGCAGAGCTCAGATATCTTCGATAGGACGTTGGAGAGCCCCCTCTCCTCGCTGTTGATCGTCCTCGTCCTGCTCTGCCACTTCCTCATCTTCTCCACGGTCGCCCTCATGGCCGGATCGAGATACTTGCCATGGGAGTCTCTCATTGTCCTGCTGATCTCGGTAGAAAGCCCGAAGTCGTGTAGAGCGAGAGTGGTCGGAGAGCCTACCCTCACTCTCCTGTTCTTCTCCTCCAGGTCCATGGCCTTCCATTCTGGCCCTGAGTCGGCTGGCGCAACAGTGACGTAGCCACAGGTGGGACAGACCTGTTCCCCTTTCTCCGAATCGCCGATGAGGCGGTTGCCACAGACAGGGCACGATGTCCTGAAACCGTCGTCCCTGCTCGCGTTCCAGAGGCTCGTCTTTCCTACCCCTCCAGAAAGGCGGGGTCTCCCGCTTTCCCCAGCCTACTGCTTACTACAGCCACTGATGCATAAGGAGACCTGACGGGACCGATGAGCTCGACCACCTTTCCTAGCTTCCGCTTGTCTTCGTCGTAGAGAAAAACGCCGGGCCTGACCTCCCTGGAAAGCTTGACAATAAGTCGGCCGCTTTTTGCCTGATGAAAAAGGACGCCTACTTGAAACAAGAAAGTCGGAGGCGGGTAATCTTGCCTTTAAACCTTCGCGAGATTTCTTTTCATTTTTTCCGTCCGGGTTGGCCCTGGGCTTGGCGTTTTTGGCCCAGTCCGCGGACGACGGATAGCTCTCTGGCGATTCTCATCAGCAGCGCTCGTTTTGGCACAGACTTCGCCACGGAAACGTACCCCGACTCTCTGAGCGGGCGGGAAGGATAGCGGGCGGCCTGAGGCTGCGGTTGAAGGTTCAGCCGTCGGCATGCCTCCCCAAGTTCGGCGAGGATGGGAGCCCGCGTCGCAGTGCTGAGGGGAACTCTTCTCCCCTCGCTGCGCTTTAGCTCCGAATCGAAGTACTCCAGCCAGAACACTTGCCTGTCGTAGTCCTTCATTTCTTGGGCGTCAGCACCGCGTTGACCACGCCGTCCGCGGTCGGCCTTGACGTAACGACGGCCTCCCCCGCCTCAGTTTCAAGGACTGAACCCTTCGTTAGGACGCCCCTTCGCTGGTAGTCCCTGTTGGCGGGGCTGCTCTTTACTCTGATGATCTTCGATTTCCTCGCCTTCCCGGAGCCGTCTGAAACGTTGGCAAAGTCCGCGGTGATGGCGCCTGAGGTCACGTGCCCCCCTCGCCTCCTGATCGGCCTCCTGGTCGCGGCCCCGACCAGAGGCTCGATTGCATAGCCGTCCCTCTCGTAGGCCCGCCTGCCCCTGTGAGGTCGGCTCCTCCCGCCGGTGGGCCTCCTCTTGACGAGGTTCTCGATGGGTCGAGTCAAAACGTTACACCTTTCGGAGCCGCCCTCCACGGCAAGATGTTAAGCCTTTTCGTTATCGAAGTGTGAGAGTCCTGTTCTCGAGCTGCCTTTTCAGGGTGGTCACATCTGTGCTGAGCCCGAAGTACTCGGCGAACCTGGTCGTCGTCCTGTAGTTCTTGCTCCTTCCCTGCCTCTCTCCCGCGACGAACCCCACGTCCTCGAGCTCCTTCAGGTGCTGATAGACGGTGGAGCTGCGCCTGAGCACCAGCTCTGCGGCTGAAATAGGCTGGAAGAAGGCAACGAAGGAGAGGGTTCTGAGAGCGCTCCTGGAGAGGAGGGGTCTGGTGGCGAACCTCCTCGCTGTCTGGGTGTACTGGCCCTTGAGCTGCATCGCAAATTTCGGACCCGCGTATTCAACGACCTCGACGGCCTGCATCGCGCCATTGACCGTCCTTGCGACTTCTCTGGCGATGGCGGTTGCCTTTCTGTCCGATGACGTTCCTGCTACGTGCGCAATCTCATCGAGCGAGAGCGGGCGTCCGGACGCGTAGAGTGCGGCCTCGACCTTCGCAAGGATTTCCTTTGGGAGTGGCTCCCTTGGGACCTCACTCAAGCTGCCCCACCGAGACCACCAGGGCATCTTCGTCGGACTCCTCCTGGTTGATCACGACTTCGCCATTGTTGGCCGCGAACAGGAGGACGATGAAGACGCGGGCAGCTTCGACGGGACGGAACCCCCGAATGAGTTCAGAAAGAAGCGCCTTCCCCGTAGCCCGGAGCCTTTCGACCAGTATCTTCCTGTACTCCGAAAGCATCAACTCTATCGGAATCACGTACTCACCGATGTCTGGAGCGGGCTCTTCAGGGGCGAGGAGGTTCTGGGCCCCACCTCCCTCCTCATCCGTGACTATGTCCTGGAGAATCCTTCCAAGCTCGTCGAATAGTTCGTCGATGTTTGTGGAGTAGATCTCGTACCTGAAGGGCATTACGATGAACTGTGGGGGCTGGGAGTTGTCGAGGAGCCTGTTCTGCAACCTCAGCCTCTCGAAGAGAAACAGAGACTCCACCTTCAACCTGTAGATGGTGGCCGAGGACAGTGCAGCCGTTCCCGCAGCCCTCATGTCTATCAGCTCTGTCTGCGATATTGCCTTCAAGAACAGGTCCAGGAGCTCCGAGAGGTTGATTTCCCAGGGACTCTTCCGCTTCGCAAGAGACGGGTCGATAAGGACGTTGAGCGGGGGCCTTCCAAGAAGGGCGGAGCTAGGCACCCCGCGGCACCTCCGCAGGCTTGTAGTGAACCACCCGCGACACACCCCCGGTGGAGTACACGCCGTAGGTCATGTCGCTCTCTGCTACAAAGACGTCCCTCAGTGTTATGGCGATGATCTGTGCCTCTGTGGACTTCTCCTTCAGGAAGCGGGCCAGGCTCGTGGAGTTGATCGCGTCGAGGGCCGCGTCAATCTCGTCGAACAGGTAGAATGGGTGCTGCTGGACGGCCTGCATCGCAAGTATAAGCGAGACGCCAGTAACCGCCCTCTGGCCTCCGCTGTGCTGTGACGATTCGCGGAGGCCGTTTCCGAAGTCCGCTCTGAGGATTATGCCTCCGTTGAAGATCTCGTCCGGGTTCTCGAGCTCGAGAAGTGCCTGCCCTCCCGCCAGTTTCTGGAATATGCTGCTGAACTCCGCGCCCACCCTGTCGAAGGCGGTCATGAACACCTTCCTCTTCTCGGATTCTACGCTCTCGATGAATTTGATGATGGAGTTGCGCTCTGCTTCCAGCTCGTTGTGCCTGACTGAGAGGTTCTTGTAGCTGACGTACATTTCCGTGTACTGCCTGTCCGCCCCTCTGTTCACAGATCCGATCACCTGCTGGTACTCCGCCTGGAGTTCGCCCAATAGTGACTCGCTCGTCTCGAAGAACTGGAGTTCCTCCTGATACCCCAGCATTCGGAGGTATCCGAGCGCCTCTTCCACCTTCTCCTGGGTCGTCGAGGCCTGACCCGAAAGGGCAAAAAGATCCTTCTGGTTCCCAGCTATCGACCGGGAAACCGCGTCCCGCTCCTCCTTGAGTCTCCTTGCCTTGCTGTCGAACTCATCGAGGACTGGCTGGCTCCTCTTGGACGACTCCATCAGTTTCGAGATCTGCTCCTCAAGGGTGCGCTTCTGTTCCGTCAGTTCCTTGATCCTTCGGGGGGTCTCCCTCACAAACTGCTTGTTAGATTGCAGGTCTTCGTTTGCGTTCGCAAGATCGAGCTGGTTCTCCTCGAGCGCCCTAAGGAGCACGTTCTCGAGGTTCGCCCGCTCCCGGGCCAGGCTCAGGTTCAGGTCCTGGATCCTGTTCCTGATGGTGTCAATCTCTCCGGAGAGTGACGTCTTGGCGGCGTCGACCTCCGCGAGCATCCCGTCCAGGCCCAGGGACTGGGCTTCTGCGACCATCCGCTGGAGGGACGCCGTACCCTTCGCGATGGCATCCTTCTTCTCGAGGCTGAGTTTCAGTCTCTCCTCGAGTCTGGAAACGACTGCGGACTGTTTCTGATACTGCGAGTCGATGTTTCTGAACAGACGCTTCTGCTGGCCTATCCAGGCCCTGATGGTCGTTGCCTGAGCCCGTAGAGTGCTGGTCGCCACTATTTTCTTGACCCTCTCCTTCATGATGCTGCGGGAATCAGACTCCAGGGACTCCAGCTCTGACTTTCTCCTGTCGATGGCTCCCTTCAGGGCGCCCACAGCGTCCTCGACCTCGCTAATCCCTTCGATGTTCTCAAGCCCCTCCATCAAGTTGACCACGAGCTCCTGGTAGCCGTAGCTGAAGGCGCGCCCGCCTGTCTCGAATGTCTCGCCGTCGACGGTGACGGCCCTCACCCCCTCTGAAGCGAGGATGTATCCAATTGCTTCGGTCTCGACGAGGACCGAGTCCCCCGCCAGGAAGTTGATGAGGCCCTGGAACTCAGATTCGCACTTTATCGTCTCCGAAAGGGGACCCAGTACGCCTGGGGAACGGTCCAGGTCGAGAGCCTTGACCGATTCGACCTCACTGAGGGGGACGACGGAGAAGCTCCTCGCTTTCAGCGACTTCGCGGCCTTGATGAGTTGGGTCATTGATTTCAGGTCCTGGACGATGAACGCACCCATCCACTTTCCAATGACTGCGTTGACTGCCTTTGAGTACTGCTGTGGGAACTTCACAATCTGGCCCAGGCGCCCCACGTAACCCGGCACGCCCCCTTCGTCGCAGAACTCCTGCAACTTGAGCTGGCCGCTCCTCTCCCCCGCGAGGCTCTCGGAGATGTGCCTGAACCCTTCCTCTCGTGACACCTCTGCAGACGCTCTTTCGAGAATCTTGGAAGCTGATGCTATCGATGTAATCAGCTTCTCTCTGTTCTTCTCTACGCCAGAAAGGTTGTCGTCCAATGAATTCAGCTCCTTGGTGGCGGTGTCGTAAAGGGCGAATAGGTTGTTTGTGCTTGCCTCGAGCTTCGCTAGAGAAGCGGAGTAGGTGTCGACCTTCAGCCTTAGTTCCTCTAGCCTCTTCTTTTCGGCCCCTAGGCTAGCGGTGGTGGCGTTGATGGTGAGATCAATCTGTTGCATCTTCTGGCCGAGGTCGGAGAGCTTGATCTGCACCCTCGCGTTTTGTTTGCCCTTCTGCTCGATGGTCCTTCGGAGTTCCTCCCCCGCCTTAAAGAACTCCTTCAGCCTCTGGGCAAGCTCCGCGTGCTTGCTGTCAAGCTTTTCGATCTCCGTAGTCAGCTGCCGGACACTCGAGTTCGCAGCGTTTACTTCCTTCTGCTTCTCGCCGACGACCTGCTTGAGCTGTGGGACCGTCTCCCCCTCGAGCTCTGCGACGTTAGACTGCGCAGTCTCCAGGTCCGCTTCCAGGGACTCCAGCTCGTTTCTAACATCGGCAAGCTGGAACTGGAGGTCCACGTGACTTGCCCCGCCCCCCTGAATGACGTCGACAATGAATCTTGTCTTCTCGTTCTCGACCTGGCCTATGCGGTTTTCCAGCTCGACGAGCCTCGCCCCCTGGTCGCTAATTTTCCCGTTGAGCTCCTGCTCCTCAGAGCGGAGGATTGCGAGCTTGTCCTTGAGATCTTTGATCCTCCTTGACGTCATGACGGCCTGGAGCCAGTTGATCTGAGACTCGAGTAGGTTGAACCTGATCATGTCGGTGCGTTGGGAATCGAGCGATTCCAGCGTGCTCCTCATCTCCCCGATGCGCGCCATGGCGACCTCCAACCTCTGGTCTGCCTGGCCGAGCTGCCTCTGGGCCTCGGCCTTGCGCTCGTCGAACTTCGAGATACCCACGACGCTTTCGATGAGTTTCCGCTTCTCCTCAGGTGTGAGATCCGCCATTCGGGTCCCTGCGCCCTGAGCTACAATGTTGAAGCCGCCAGGTGCGAGACCCGCCAGGTCTACGATGTCCGTGAGTGAACCTCTTGTGGTCTTTCTGCCGTTGATGTAGTAGACGTTGTCCCCGTCTTCCCTGAGTTCCCTCGTCACAGTCACGAGATCTGAGTCGACCGGTATCGCCCTGTCAGAGTTGTCAAACTGAAGCGTCACCCTGCAGGTGGAAGGCCTTCCACCACCTGAGGAATCCTCTGACTTTGGGGTGAATATCAGCCCCGAGAGCCTGTTGTTGGCCGCCCTAAGCGCCCTTGGAGAATTCTCCCCGATGGCGAAGGAGATCGCATCGGCCAGGTTCGACTTCCCACTCCCGTTGGGGCCGGTTATCACGGTGAACCCCCTTTCAAAATTGACGACGACCGTCCTGGGCCCGGCGGACTTGAAACCGCGCATCTCCAGCCGTCGAATATACGTCACAGGAAGATTTGCCCCGAAGGTGGACATCCCAGAGAATGCATATAAGCGATTTGGTTTTGGAGCCCGGAAGTTGACGGTTTACGCCCAAAGACGCAAAAGGTTGCTCTCCCTGGCAAAGGGGAGGCATGTTGCCGCGACGACGGCCCAGAACCTCTTTTGGCTGACCTCCTTCTTCGGAGGAGGCGCCGCAATCGTCCATCCTGACAAAACGGTTGTCATTACGACCCCTCTTGAGGCAGATAGGGCAGGGGAATTGTGCCAGGAAGCTGAGATTGTAACCGTGAAAAAATGGGACGAGGTGCACGGGGTGGTCGAGAGAATGCTGGAAAGGGGGTCCGTTGTAGTGGACGAAGATGAACGTTTCAGGTCAAGCCGTTTCATCGAAGACAACCAGCTCTTCTTGCGAGCGAGAAGGGTGAAGGATGCAGATGAAATTGAACTGATTCGCAGGGCGTGTGCGGGAACCGACAGGGCCTACGAGGCTCTGGAAAAGGAGCTGAGGCCGGGAAGGACGGAGTGGCAGCTGGCTGCCGAGGTGATGAGGGTGGCACTCGAGCAGGGGATGACACCGTCCAATTCTGATTCCTCACTCGGCCCCGTCATAATAGCTTCGGGGCCCAATGGCGCCTTCGGGCACTCTGAGCTGTCGAACAGGAGACTCAGGTATGGGGACTTTGTGGTTGCGGACCTTTTCTTCAGGTACAAAGGGTACAACTCGGACGAGACCAGGACATTTGCAATTGGAACGTCGACCCCGGAAATGAAAAGACACTATGCAGTCGTCAAGGAGGCTCAGGCCGCCGCGCTTGAGGCAGCGTGCGAGGGAAATGTATGCGGTGCAGTGAACGAGGCTGCAGTCGAAGTCCTTCGGAAGAACCACATGGACAAGCTCCTCAACCATAGTATCGGGCACGGGGTGGGAATAGACATCCACGAATTGCCGAAGATCCAAAAGGGGATCGGTGGAAGGTTGCTGAGGAATGACGTGATAACCGACGAGCCCGGAGTCTATCTCCAGGGGAAATTCGGCGTCAGGATAGAGGACACGCTGGTTGTGGGGGGGAGGCCAGAAGTGCTAACCAAGTACACGAAGGACCTGGTCACCTGCGGCTAGATCAGACGCGCCCGCTCTCCTAGTCCCTACCTCGAAGACGTCGACCCTCACGTCTCCACCGTATCCGAGCAGAGCTGTCGCGACCTTGTCTGCGTCGTCGGGCCCAACTACGCTGTGCATCGCGTAGCCAATCATATTCTGGCTGGCGTGTGTCGCCCCGGCTGACTTCGCCAGCCTGATGAGTTTCTTCACCTCGACCGATTCGAGGCCCAAGGAGCCGGAAAAGCGCTCTCCTTCACTGGCCAGGGTGTCCAGCGATGGGTCTGACAGGAAATTGCGCAGGGAATCGTGGCCCAGCCGATTAATCCTCCGGCTCACGCTCTTCGATGACAGCGCGTCCTTCTTATCGAATGGCGCGATGAAAGCCGTGACGATTCTGGTACCATTGGGAACACCTACCGTAACAAACTTTGCACTGCCGGGTTCCCCCGCCACGGTGATTGCGCCCGCGCCGACCGCGTCAAAGATCACGGAGACCGTGCCAAGACCGGTCTGCTCGAGGATCTCCGCATTGTGCGCGTAAAGCGCAATTTCTGATCTTTGCTTCTTCATCCCGGCCGCATGAGCGACGGCGTACACCGCAGACGTGGCCGAAGCCGCGCTCGCCCCGAACCCAGCACCGATGGGGGTCTGCACCTCCTGGACGAGAGAGACCTTCCCCCTTACACCCGTCCCCGAGAGGAGGAGGTTCACAGCTCTCCTCGTAGTCCGCGCGTCGTAAGACGCATCGCCATTGACGACGTCGGTCAACGAATTGGTCCTGGATGGAAGAATGGCAGCGCTCGTGGTGCTCCCCTTGGAGAGTATGTACCCACCCCCCGTTGCCCCCGTCGGCCTGGGTGAGTTGTAGCTAATTTCAAAGAAGTTAGTTATCGCGGCAGGGGCGAAGGCGATAGAAGCCCTAGACTGCACCCTGGCTCGCCCGCTGCTTTGCGCCTCCGATGGCGCCCGAGAGAGGGCCGAAGATGAGCACTACCACTGCCGCGATTCCAAAGTAGACGAGGCCGGTGGTGCCGCCTCCCGAGCCTAGCCCTAGGTCCAGACCCTGGACCGCGAAGACG
>Ga0187766_10000117_pt1 | contig 38350 bp, 36 predicted proteins | sample 0216_QUI02_MP05__4_FD_132971 | JGI IMG/M metagenome (GOLD analysis project Ga0187766, IMG submission 132971) | Tropical peat soil microbial communities from peatlands in Department of Meta, Colombia - 0216_QUI02_MP05_20_MG | ecosystem: Environmental > Terrestrial > Soil > Wetlands > Peat ... | reverse complement strand
TTGCAAGGCTCGATTTACGCCTACGCTCCAGAACGTTGCCAAGGATCTGCGTCTGTTGGGTCTTCCTCATCGAAGGCCCGGGCGGTCTACGATATTTGGGGGGTTAGGCTAAGTTAGTGGGCCCACTGTGTTTAGGAAGGTTAAATATCGTGGAACAAACGTGCTCACGAGTAAGGTCGTGCAGGAATCAATAGCGTCTATACTCGACTCACTAAAGAGATCCAACTTAGACGAGGCTAAGCAGAAGATCCAGGCACTCATGCCCGAGGTGAGATCAGACAGACAGAGGGGGGAACTTCTCGCCGCAGCCGGCATCTACTCGAGCATGGCCAAGGCGAAGGAAGGAACCCTGCAGACCTGGGACGCGGCGAGGATTGAGCGGGCGGCGCAGTCTATTACTTCCAGCCAGTTGGCCGACGAATTCGACATGGGGTACGCCGAGACACTGCTGAACTACGCGAAACTCACAACGAATAGCCCGCAGCCTGCAGCGTGAAGAAAAGCATCCATGTGAATAGGAATATCATGATGAAGCCGCCGATGCCCGTGGTGTAGATCTTTCCCTGACGCTCCCTTCCCAGCCCCTTGTACCATGTGAAGCGTGCGAGATAGTAGGAAATTAGATAGAAGAGGATCCCTATGCTCACCCCGCTAGTCCAGTCAGTCCCTGTAAGGACCTCGGCAATTACGCCACCTAACACCGCCAGACCGAGACGGGACCAGTATAACTTATCAAACGATGTCAGCGGCTGAGGCTTCATGGCCGAACTCTCGGGCTTCGAAGTCTTGGCCTTGCTCAAGGAGATAGATATCGCGCTTCGGGGAACCTATATTAACAATATCTACAGCTTCGGCGCGTCTCAGCTTTTCAGGCTGAGGAAATCGGAATCACCCGATGTTTGGCTCGTCGTCTCCCCCAAGAAGGGAGCATGGATCTCGGCCAGCGTGTCCGAAAGGGCTGAGACCACGGATTTTACCTCAAAGCTCAGAGGAGTCCTTGAGCGGGCAAGGTTCGCGGGCGCCGTGCAGATCGACCTCGACAGAGTCTTCGAGCTAGCCTTCGAGGATGGGGAGGCGAGGAAGCTCATTCTCGAACTGATGCCCCCTGGGAACGTGATCGTTGTTGACGGAGAGGGGAAGGTCTTGCTAGCCCAGCAGGAGGTCCGATCCCCAGGGAGGCGTGTTGTCAGAGGTGAGGCGTATGGGCCCCCTAGACAGACGAGGGTCAGCCCTCTGGATGTCAGTGCAGCAGATGTCCCCCCGATGCGGGAGGAAGAGAAGACTGCAGGGAGGGCCATAGGAAGGCACGTGGCGCTTCCGAAGAAGTACGTCGCAGAAACCTTGGCCCGGCTCGGATTGAAGGATGAATCCCCTTCTTCCAGCCTGATCGGGCGGGAAGAGGAGCTTGTCACTGTCCTGAGGGAGCTGGTCGGGAAAGCGCGCGACGACCCTAGGCCCTGCCTCTGCAGGACAAAGGAAGGCGAGGAGATCTTCGTAGTTCCGCCTTCTGGCGCGGATCTGATCTCATCGGCTGGCACCGTCTCCGAGCTCTGCGACAGGGTCTTCCTCCGGGAGGCGGGGGAGGCTACGGAGAAGCAATCCCCAGGAACAGAAAGAAGAAAGGAGCTCGAGGTCACCGTGGCAAAGCTCAGAAGGGAGGCATCGACCTTGACCGAAAGGGCGGCGAAGGCCAGGACAGCAGCGTCGGTGGCCGCTTCGAGCAAATTGGGGGAGGCGCTCCTGATTCTGAGGGAGTCTGGGGCCCGGCCCCCCCGACAGCCCTCCTCTCCTTCTGCCATCGCTTCTGCCCTGTACGACAGGGCCAAGGACCTGGAACGGGAGGCGGCGGACGCCCTCGAAGCAGCGGGGAGGTTGGAGAAGAGGCTCGAAAGAGTCAAGCCTGTCGAAGGACACAAAGCGAAGCCTCTCCCAAGAGGGGCGCGAGAGTGGTACGAAAGGTTCAGGTGGTTCGTGAGCAGCGGTGGAAGGCTGGCGGTGGGAGGGAGGGATGCCCAGTCGAACTCTCTCTTAGTGAAGCGTCACCTCGAAGAAGGCGATGTGGTGTATCACGCTGATCTTTTCGGCTCACCCTTCTTCGTTCTCAAGGATGGCGCCGCTCAAACCGAGGCGGAGGTATTCGAGCTCGCCCAAGCCACGGTCAGCTTCAGCAGTGGTTGGAAGACTGGTCTTGGGGCGGCAGATGCGTACTGGGTGAACATGGACCAGGTTAGCTCTTCGGCAGAGAGCGGAGAGTATCTGGCCAAGGGGAGCTTCGTGATACGCGGGAAGAAGAACTTCGTCAGACACGCCCTGATACAGGTTGCCGTCGGCCTGGACGGCTTGGGGAGGGTGGTGGCGGGACCCGAGTCGGCCATCGCAAAGGCCTGCCCTCGATACGTCGTCCTGACCCCTCACCGGGAGAAGGCAAGCGACACCGCCAAGAAGGTCCTCAGAGAACTGTCGGAAGATACACACGAGGCTGCGGCCCCTTCGGTGGACGAAGTACTCAGGGCCCTCCCCTCCGGTGGAGGGAAGATAGTGAGGCGCAAGTCAAGAGGTTCCCCTTCGGGATAAGCCGTAATACCGGACAGACAGTGGACTCGGCCGTTTGGCGGTACCAGTCAGAGAAGTACTCATTCTGATGTACTTCCCCTACGCCTACGACGTCCTCTATGCCACCTTCCTTGTCAGCGGCAGCGTCCTGCTCTATGGCCTCTACAGACACCTGCGAAGGTATGGAATCGGGCTATTCGAAGCCCTGAAACTCATCGGGACGGACCTCAGGGCGAAGTTGTCCAGGTTCGTCAAGTTCGGGCTCGGGCAGAGGAAGGTGTTGCAGGACGCGGGAGGCGGTCTGATGCACGGTTCGTTGTTCTACGGTTTCCTCGTCCTCGCGGCATACACCACGATCATTTTCATCCAAGATGACGTGTTGCCTCTCTTCACCAGTTACACATTCCTCCAGGGGAACACGTACCTCACCCTCGAACTGCTCGGGGACACCTTCGGGATTGCATACGTGTTCGGGCTCGCGGTAGCGGTCTATCGTCGTTTTGTGAAGAAACTGGACAGGCTCGAGACGGTTCTGGACGACTACTTCGTGGTTGGAATGCTGATCTGGATAGGAATCTCTGGGTTCGTCATCGAAGCACTTCGGCTGATCATCCAGCCGGTCGCTTGGGCCGACTTCTCCCCCGTGGGAGACGCCCTCTCCGGTGCGATAGGCTCAATCCCAGGACTTGTATCGAACGCCCCCACTCTCTACCAAGCGTTCTGGTGGGCGCACATGTTCTCGGTGATGTTTCTCATTGCAGCAGTCCCTTATACCAAACTCATACACATCTTCACCTCTGGAACAAACGTCGCACTCGCTCCCGTGAAATCAATGGGGAGGCTCACGACTCCCTTCAATCTGCAAAGTATGATGGAGAGCGGGAGCACCGAGGTTCCCCCGAGCATTCGAGGGGCCCAGGACTTTCCTCCTTTGCAGAAGCTCGCCCTGGACGCTTGCACCAACTGCGGGAGGTGCCAAGAGGTCTGCCCAGCCCATGCCAGCGGGAGGGACCTTTCCCCCAGGCTGGTCGTTAGAGATTTGGCAAAACAGAACGCCACCCGCCCTTCAGGGGACGCGCTCGCCCTCGGCACCGTCCGCGAGTCTGAGCTCTGGGCATGCACCATGTGCAACGCGTGCGTTTCCGTCTGTCCGGTATTCATCGACCAGGTCGACTACATAACAGAGTTCAGGAGGACGCTCGTAGCCGAGAGCAAGCTTGATGGAAGGAAGAAGATATTCCTAGAGAACGTGGGGAGGTCGGGCAACCCCTTCGGGCTGCCGCAGCACGATAGGATGGACTGGCTCCTGCAGCTTGGTGTGCCCACCATTGCCGAGAACCCGCAGGCGGAGTACCTATACTGGGTAGGGTGCCAGTCAAGCTACGATCCAAGGAGCAGGGAGGTGGCCAAGGCGATGGTGAAACTTCTGAAGGCAGCGAACGTCAGCTTCGCTGTCCTTGGAAACGATGAGGTCTGCACCGGGGAGCCCGTCAGGAGGATGGGAGAAGAGGGGAGGTTTCAGGAGCTGGTAATGAAAAACGTGGAGACATTGAAGGGACACAACGTGAAGAAGATCATAGTTCATTGCGCGCATTGCTTCAATACGTTCAAGAACGAATACCCAGAGTTCGGAGGGGAGTTCGAGGTTATCCACCACACCCAGCTCCTGTCGAAGCTAGCCCTTGATGGGAAGCTACCGAAGAAGGGCATGGCTGGGTCGGTCACATTCCACGATCCCTGCAATCTCGGGAGGATTAACGGCGTGATTGAAGAGCCGCGTCAGGCTCTTGGATCTCTCGTGGGCCTAGATCTGCGGGAGATGCGTAGGACAAAGGAAGGGAGTTTCTGCTGCGGCGGCGGAGGGGCGAATGTGTGGTACGAGGTGCAGGAGAAGAAGAAGATAGGGATCATCAGGGTGGAGGAGGCCCAGGCTACTGGGGCGGAGACGTTGGCAGTCGCCTGCCCATTCTGCATCACCATGTTCGAGGACGCGACGAAGGCCCTGGGCGACGAAAAGATGAAGGTACTTGACATTGCCGAGATAATGGCGAAGTCGCTGGACGGCCCGACGTGACGGGGTCGGCTAGTGGCGCCTCGCCTTTATCTCCTTGAGCAGCGCAGGAATGACTGCGTAGAGGTCCCCCACGACGCCGTAGTCAGACGCTTCGAACATGGGCGCGCTCTTGTCGGTATTGACGGCAGCAATCACCTTGGAGTCCTTGACCCCAGCAACGTGCTGGAGCTGGCCTGATATGCCCACGGCCAGGTAGAGGTCGGGATGGACTGTCACGCCAGTCAGCCCGATGTGGTGCTCCTCCGGGAGCCACCCCATGTCCGCGGACAGCGGCCTCGAGCACCCGACCGCTCCTCCCAAGGCTGACGCCAAGTCGCTAACGAGGACGAGGTCCTCTTTTTTCTTGATCCCTCTCCCTGCTGAGACTATCAGCTTCGCCCCTCTTAGGTCCACGGCCCCCTTCTGCTTTTCCCGCCTTTCCACCATTTTGGTCCTGGGGGCGGCGACCTCCACCATTCTCTCCGTCGCCGGTGCTGCTGAAGCTGGAAGGGGTGGGTTGGTACCTACCTTGAGGGCGACGACGCACGGAAGCGTCATCGACACCTCCGCGATGAACTTCCCCGCGAAGACGTTCCTCTTTCCCCGGAGCACCCCGGTCCCGAGGGCGACCCCGAAGACCTCGCTTGAGCAGGGACGGCCCAGCTTCACAGCTAGGCGCGACGCAATCTCCTTCCCGTCCCTTGTCGAGCCCACAAAGATGACATCAGGGTTGGCTTCCTTTGCAGCCACAGCAAGGGCGTTCGAGGCAGCCTCCGGGGAAGATGAAAGCGGAGTATTCGCCCTGACCACCAGTTTCTCGTCTCCCGCGAGGAGTGGCCCGCTGTCGTCGAGGCCTACAACCACGAAACCTCCCCCAGCCGCCCCAGAGATTGCAGCCGCAACGGAGGCGACCTCATTGGCCACGGAGGGGGACTCTGAGACCGCCCAGATCTTCACGCTCATCTCGGTAGCACCCCCTCGGCGGCGAGTGCGTCCAAGAGCCTCTTCGCTGTCTCCTCCGGGAGGCCCTCGAACAGGACTCGCTTTCGAGCCATGGCCTGCGCCTTCATCTCCCTTACGAGTGGCACGGGCGGAGGGGCCCCGGGGAGCAGAGCTTCAGGGGTCAGGTCCTCCATCGGTTTCTTGCCCGCCTGCATGATCTGAATCAGGGTGGGGTACCTTGGTTCGTTGATCTCACTCACCACGGAGACCACGAGTGGTAGAGGAGACTCGACTACCTCGACGCTGTCTTCAAGGGCCCGCTCGACCTTGGCGAGTTGGCCGCTGACGTCTATCTTCCTGGCATACCCCACGTATGGTAGGCCAAGAAGCTCGCCCAGCATTGGCGGGACTATACCGCTGTACATGTCCGACGAACCCTCCGAACAGAGAATCACGTCGTAGGGCCCTCCTCTCTTCAGCGCCGCCGCGAGCAGCTCCGACGTGCGGCGGGTGTCCATGGCCAACGGATCTGCGGAGACCAGCACGCCCCTGTCGGCTCCCATTGCGAGGGCCTCCTTCATTGTTTTCTTCGCCTCGGGGGTCCCGATGGTCACCACGACCACCTCCCCCTGGTGAGCGGCCTTCAGGCGCAACGCCTCTTCCACTGCGTTCTTATCGAAGGTGCTCATCTTGGTGGACGCTCCCCTGAGCTGGGGGTTCCCCCCCGAGTCCACCTTCAGCTCCGTCTCGTCGACGGCGTGCTTGACGCAGACTGCGATTTTCATTGTAATCTCGCCAGCTCCCTCCTGGCGATCAACATCCGGAGCACCTCTGAGGTCCCCTCCCCGATCGTGAGAAGACGCGCGTCCCTCCAGTGTCTGTGGAGCTCGTCTGTTGTATAGCCGTACCCCCCGTGAATCTGGATGGCGGAGTCGCAGACTCGGAGGGACATCTCCGTCGAAAACACCTTTGCCTGGGATGCCTCCGATGAATAGTCGCCTCCCGTCTCCTTGATCCTCGAGGCGTAGAGGTAAAGCAGGCGCGCGGCGTCTATCTCCGTCTTCATGTCAGCTATCTTCTCCCTGATAAGCTGGAATTCGGATATCGTTTTTCCGAAGGCCCTCCTCTGCTTGGCATAGGCCAGAGACTTCTCGTAGGCAAGCTGAGAGATACCCACGTTGAGGGCCGCGACGATTATCCTGGCGCTGTGGAGTATCTCCTTCGCATAGTCCGCTCCCTTCCCTTCCACACCCACGAGGTTCGTCTCGGGAACACGACAGTCCGAGAAGATGACCTCCGACGTTCTCGACCCCCTCATCCCTAGCTTCCTCAGGTCCTCCCCGAAGCTCAGACCCGGGTTTGGCGCCTCAACGATAAAGCAGGAGGGACCCTTCTTCGTCTTTGCAAAAACGAGGTAGAGGTCCGCCTCCCCCGCGTTCGTGATGAACATCTTGGAGCCGTTGATCGAATACTCTCCTCCCTTCTTCTCGGCAGAGGTCGCCATGGTCCCCGCGTCTGACCCGCTGGCGGGCTCGGTGAGGGTGAAGGAGGCAAGAGAGTCGCCAGAGAGGAGCCTCGGAAGATGCATCCTCTTCTGGTCATCGGTCGCGAACCTGTTCAACCCTTCGGCCACTGCGTTGTGAATCTCCACGCTGAGGCAGGTCGAGGCCTCGGCCATCCCCAGCATCTCGATGGCCGCAGCGTAGACCGAGAAGGGGAGCCCGAGCCCACCGTATTTTTCGGGGAAGGCTATCTGGCACATTCCCTGCTTGAGAAGCGCCTTTCTAGGCCCGGCCATCTTGACTACGCCGATGTCTATGCTGGGGGATATCGGGAGGAGCTCTTTCTCCATGAAAGTCCCCAGTGAGCTTAGAACCTCGGAATACTCTTCATGATGGTCGGGATAGAACATCTGCATCAGCCGCCGGTGCTCGGCGCTGTATATCGCCAAGGTGCGTGACTGACTCCCGCCGCATATGTGCGTGATTTAATCGTTCTCGTGCAAGGAGGAGAATTAAGTGAAGGCCATTTGCGGCATGGGCGTGGAGCTGGCACAGAGTCTCGCTGATTATGTGCTGTCGGTTCGCTACGAGAAGCTCGACCTGAAGACTGTAAGAGAGATGAAGGCTCGGATCGTCGACGCCCTTGGGTGCGCCATTGGTGCCTATGGCGAAGAACCCGTGGCAATTGCAAGGAGGGTGGCAGCCGGCCTCAGGGGAGGGGGGACGTCCACCCTGCTCGGGACTCGCTACCAGTCATCGCCAGAACTCGCCACCTTCGTAAATGGCCTGATGATCCGATACTTCGACTACAACGACACCTACCTTTCAAAGGAGCCCGCACACCCCAGCGACAATCTCGCCCCCTGTTTGGCCGTGGCAGAGTCTGAAGCCGCTTCAGGAAAGGAGATTGTAGCAGCGGCGGTTGCGGCATATGAGATCCAGTGCAGGCTATGCGATGCGGCCGACATCAGGCACAGAGGGTGGGACCACGTGAACTACGGCTTGGTATCGTCGTCTCTGGCTGCGGCGAAGCTGATGGGATTGAGCAGAAGGAAGGCGACGGAGTCAGTGAACATAGCGCTGGGGGGGCACATAGCGATGAGACAGGTCAGGGCGGAGGAGCTATCGATGTGGAAGGGGGCGTCGTTCTCTAACGCCGCGAGAAACGGCGTATTCTCTGCTCTTCTGGCCAGGGAGGGAATGACGGGGCCCTCCCCCATTTTCGAAGGCGAAATGGGTTTCTTCAGGCAGGTGTCCGGGAAGTTCAGCCTGGATGTCCGAGGGTTCGGCGGGAGAGGTGGCGTGTACAAGGTCAACGAGACATACATCAAGTACTGGCCGGCGGAGTACCACGCACAGTCGGCGATCTGGGCTGCCCTCGAGGCTCGCCGGCGAGTGAGGGACTTCGCTGACATTACCTCGGTGCTGGTCGAGACTCATGAAGCCGGCTTCAATATCCTTGGAAAGGGCAAAGAAAAGTGGAAGCCAAAGACCAGGGAGACGGCGGACCATAGCCTTCCGTACATAGTCGGAATGGCTCTGCTGCATGGGACGGTGGACAACTCCACATATTCGACCAAGAGCCTTGTTGACCCGAAGAACCTAAACCTCATGAGGAAAATCAAGGTCGTCGAAGACCCGGAATTTACAGCGCTCTATCCTAGCAATGGAATTGCGAACAGGGTCACTGTCACGGAAAGAAGCGGGAGGGAGACCTCCGCCCAGGTGGTTGTGCCCAAAGGGCACTCCTTGAACCCAATGACCAAGGCGGACATAGAGGCCAAGTTTCTTCGTCTGGCGGGGAGGAGTCTGGGAGTGGGGCCGGCCAGAGAAGCTCTGTCACGGCTATGGGACCTGGAGAAGGAGCGTGACCTAGGCAGTCTGCTGGGAATGCTAAGCGTCAACAGGAGTTCGAAGGCTTAAAGCGATTAAGGAGGCAGGGTAAAACGTGAAGCTAGCCGTCGGCTTCAATCCTGTACTGGGGGTCAAGGAAGCAATGCAGGTGGCGGCCGACGCAGAAAGACTCGGGTTCGACTCCGTTTGGATGCACGAAAGTCTGTTTCAGCGCGATGTTGTCACCTACCTCTCAGCCATGGCCTCGGTTACGACTCGAATTGGGCTGGGCTCGGGGGTGATCAACACATTCACTCGGCACCCGGTGACCGCGGCGACGACGTTCGCCACACTCTCCGAGCACTCAGGCGGCAGGACCAGGCTCGGCCTGGGAGTGGGCAGTTTCCCAACGATTCCCCTTATCGGCCATCAGATATTCCCTGTAGAAAAGAACAGACCTCTGCGACGGCTCAGCGAGTACGTAAGAGTGGTCAAGATGGTCTGGGGTGGGAGCAAAGTGGAATTCGATGGCGAGTTCTTCAAGGTCCATGGCCTCACCATGGGGTTCAAGGCAGATGGGCGGATCCCGCTCTATATCGCATCCCTTTCCCCCAAGACCCAGGCCTTCGCCGCCACGGTTGCTGACGGGGTAATACTCTCCCCCGCGCTGAATAGTGCATGGGGGACCGGGCGCATGGTCGACAACGTCAAGCGAGGCGAGGCAAGAAGGGGCTCCTCCGTCGAACGAGCTTCGTATATGCTCACTTCCCTTGACCCCGACCCTAAAAAGGCCGCCCAGGTGGTCCGTGACTACTACTTCTTCGCATACCAGTTGGCAGAGGTGGTCAGGCCGGAGGTCCTTTCTCCTTACGGCGTCGGCGAGGACCGGCTGTCTCCCATGAAAGACGCATGGAAGAGGGGAGACATCCCCGAAGCAAAGAGGCTCATCCCCGACGAGGCAATTGAGGCTCTTACGATCACAGGAACGGGAGACCACGCGGCAGAAAGGCTGAGAGAGTACGAGAAGGCCGGTGTGACCCTTCCGATCTCAATGCCCATTGGAAACCTGACCTATGCGATGAGGGAGCTCGCCCCGCGAGGGGGCACTGAGGACTCCTAACCCTCCGAGCTCAGAAGGGCAGCTTCAGGGGGACCAGGATGAAAAAAGCAAGGGACGCCATGTAGAGGAGAGAAAACTGGAATGCGAGGGCCGCGGTCCTGGGGTCTGCATCGTCTGGCACGGGCCCATGGAACATCTTCGCAAGCCGTAGCGCGCCAGGAACCGTAAGGAAAACGATAAAGGACCACGCCGGTAGCTGCTCCAGAAGAATTCCAGCCGCGACCAGAACGTATGCCAGTGCAAGGAGGGCTAAGTACAACCGTTGTGCACCGCGGGCCCCCAAAGCAACGGCCAGTGTCCTTTCCCTGACGGTACCGTCGTACGCTATGTCTCTGATGTTGTTGGCCAACAGGACCAACGCCACGAATAATCCAATGGGGATCGACGCAAGGAGCGGTGCCCAGGCGAAGGTCCCAGTCTGCACCATGTATGCTCCTAGTGGAATCAGCAGCCCCCACATGACGAAGACGGTCGGCTCCCCCAGCGACCTAGCTTTGAGATCCACGGGGTCCGCGGTGTAGAACACGCTCCCGAGTATCCCGACGGCAATCACTAGCAATATGGACGTACTGCTGACGAAGGCAAGATAGACTCCTGCGGCGAGTGTAACCGCGTAGAGTCCGACTGAGAAGGCCAGCGTAGTGCTTAGCGGCACCTGCCCGAAGGCTGCCGGGTGCAACCTATACTTTGTCGTGGGCGCCCCCTCCCTGTCGACGCCGTGCTTCACGTCGTAGAAATCATTGAGGACGTTGGTGGCCGCATGAAAGCAAATCATCCCTCCGAGGGCAAGTGCATAGTACAGGGGACTGAACCGTCCCGCAATGGCGGCCAGTAGCGTCCCCATTGTGACGGATGAGAAGGTCATTGTAAAGGACCAGGGCCTTGTCGAGAGGAAGGCGGTCTTGACGTCCATCGTGCTTGGCCCCGCGCCGCTGTGGTATAACCCTAGCAGTGGAGAGGCAGCATACGGCTTTAACCAGTTTCACCCATCCCTCCCCCATTGGCGGGACGCCGCGGACTGGTTGTCTGCCTCGCGATTGTAATCGCGTCGATGCTCTTTCTTTTCACCCTACCTCCCTTTTACTTCGTGGGTGCGACCTTTGTCTCCACCTCCTGCATGGTCGGAGCCGCTTACACCCAAGGGGCGCTCATGCCGAAGCGGCCACGCCTGAGTTCTGTCTTGCTTGGGATGGCCAGCGCGGCACTCCTCTACGGCATCTTTTACGGGGGAGCATGGATAGTCTCCACATACCACCCCTTCGGCATCACTTCGGCGTCCGAGACTTCGATCTACTCGTTGATCTCCTCTCCGGCGAATCCTGCCTACCTTCAGGTGGCTGTCCTTGTTTTTGACTCGGCCGGATACGAGTCCTTCTTCAGAGGAGTCCTGCAGAGAAGGCTCCGGCCCCGGCTCGGTATCATGGGGGCGCCGGCGGTTGCCACCCTCGACGCCGTCCTCCACGTCGCAACTCTGAATCCTCTGTGGGTCGGCGCGACATTCGTCACGGACCTTCTCTGGGGGATAACTTACCATTACAAGGGAACGCATGCGAGCTTCACCAGCCACCTTGTTTGGGACATTGCTATCTTCATCCTGAGGCCAATCAAGTGATGGTCGAATCACGTGGCCTCGTGCTCTTATAGCAGGGCCTGAATCCGTCGCTCGAACATGCCGGCAGGGAAGCTGCTCTGGGAACCTGAACCGGCCTATGCCAGGAAGACCAACATCACGGCATTCATGAAGTGGTTAGAACGCAAAGGGAGGCCATTCCGCACCTACGATGAGCTGTGGCGCTGGTCGGTTGATGACCTAGAGGGGTTCTGGGGGTCGGTCTGGAAGTATTATGATGTGGCAGACGCGGACTACCCTGTTCTCCAGGACAGGCGTATGCCTGGCACCCGATGGTTCGAGGGCTCCGAAGTAAACTTTGCCAAGAGGGTCCTTGAGAGCACCTTCGAAGGCACCGCAATTATCTCGAAGACGGAGAGGAGAAGCCCAAAGTCCATTTCCTGGCAGGAGCTTAGGAAGAGGACCGGCGCGCTTGCGGCCCACCTTAAGGGGCGAGGCGTCGTCCAGGGGGATATGGTCGCCGCCTATCTCCCAAATGCAGAAGAGGCGGTGTTGGCCTTCCTCGCCTGCGCGAGCCTCGGCGCAATATGGTCATGCTGCTCCCCTGACTTCGGCGCTCCCGCTGTGTTGGACAGGTTCACCCAGATCGAGCCCAAGATCCTTTTCGCCACAGATGGGTACAGCTACGGTGGGAAATGGTTCGACAGGACTGAAGCTGTTTCATCGATCATATCGGCGCTGCCGTCGGTGGAAACTGTCGTGGCGGTCCAGGGAAGGTCGGAAGGGACGCCTATCGAGGGCTCTGTCCCATGGGAGGATCTGGTAGCGGGGAAAGAATCGGTCGAGATCGATCCCCTCCCCTTCGACCACCCTTTGTGGATCCTCTATTCTTCGGGGACGACGGGCCTTCCAAAACCCATAGTACACGGCCACGGCGGGATTCTGGTCGAGATGCTGAAGGGCGTCTCACTCCACAACGATATCCGGCCAGGGGACCGTTTCTTCTGGTTCACGACCACGGGGTGGATGATGTGGAACCACCTGATTGGAGGCCTCCTTCATGGGGCGACCCTCGTGCTTTACAATGGGAGCCCATCCTTCCCTGATTTGAACTCGCTCTGGGACCTGGTCGAGAAGACAGAAACCACCTTCATGGGAGGGAGCGCGGCCTATTTCTCGGCCTGCATGAAAGCGAACCTAGTTCCGGGACCCTCCCATGAACTGAAGAGGCTCAGGAGCATGGGCTCGACAGGGTCTCCCCTTTCCCCCGAGGCTTTCGAATGGGTCTACTCTGCGGTGAAGAATGACATCTGGCTGGCGTCAGTGAGCGGAGGCACGGACGTGTGCGCACCGTTTGTCGGAGGTTGTCCTATCCTCCCTGTCTACTCGGGAGAGATTCAGTGCAGGGCCCTGGGAGCGAAAGTGGAAGCCTTCGATGAACAGGGGCAGCCGGTGGTAGGCAAAGTGGGGGAGCTGGTGCTCACGGAGCCACTCCCTAGCATGCCCATCTATTTCTGGGGAGACAAGGACGGGAGCAGATACCAGGAAAGTTACTTCAGCTTCTTTCCGGGCGTCTGGAGGCACGGCGACTGGATAGAGATTACGAAGCGGGGAACGTGCATTATCTACGGACGGTCGGACGCCACAATAAAACGCATGGGCGTGAGGATCGGCACCAGCGAGGTCTATCGCGCAGTGGAATCCATTCCTGAAGTAGCAGAGTCCATGGCCGTGGAATTAGAAGGCCCCGAGGAGGAGGGGGAGCTGGTGCTCTTCGTCGCCATGGCGCCAGGGAGGAGACTAGACCCTGAGCTTGATTCGAGGATACGAGGACGCATCAGGACGGACCTTTCGCCAAGACACGTCCCCGACGTGGTCATAGAAGTACCAGCCATACCGAAGACGCTTAGCGGGAAGAAATTGGAGGTGCCAATCAAGAGGATCCTGATGGGCGGGGATCCTTCCAAGGTGTTGAACAGGGACTCCCTCGCCGACCCTGTCGCGGTCGACTTCTACGTGGAACTCGCGAAACGCTGGGGACAGCGGAGGCCTAGGAAGGGCCACAGCTAGCACCTGACATCGGCAAACGATTTTAGTGGAAGAAAATTAATACCCGCAAAATCGCAGCCGTCGGCGTGCCGGGGCAAAGGAAGGTCTACGCCATTTCCGGCGGGGTTACGAAATTCGCGAAAGCCCACCCCGATATGGATTTCCGGCTTATGGTGAAGAGGGCCTACGACTACGCCATGAAAGACGTGCCGAGCCTGAAGCCGTCCGAAATCGAAAGCAGTAGGATTTCATACTTCTCGGACCACTTCGCGAGGCAGCTGAAGGCCGCATCGATGGTTCAGGACTATCTTGGGCTCAACCCGAAGGACTCTCGTAGAATAGAATGGGGCGGCGCCACCGGGGGGCAGGCCATCCAGGCGGGGTGGGAGACGGTCGCCAGTGGGAGAAACGACATCTGCCTCGTAGCCGGCTTTGAGACAATGTCCCACGTCGAGACTTGGAAGGGGAACGAATTCATAGCGCTGGCGTCCGACACGAACTTTGACTATCCTGTAGGCGGGTTCTACACAGGATACTACGCTCTGATGGTCCAACGCCATATCTACCAGTACCTGAGGAAGTCGAGATTCGCCTCGGTCAAGGACGAGAAACAGGCCCAGCAGATGGCGACCGAGGAGGCAAAGAGGATAATGGCCATGGTCTCCGTCAAGAACCACATCAATGCTCTCCACAACCCCTACGCACAGTATCCGGAGAGGCTGACAATGAAGGAGTGCCTTGCAGGAGAGATGATTTCCTGGCCGCTTAACAGGCCCTCGGTCTGCACCATGAGCGACGGTGCCGCCGTAATTATCCTGGCATCGGGGGAAGTCGCCTCCAAGTACACCGACCACCCCGTCCTGATCAAGGGCGTCGGATGCGGAACGGACACCATGAGGCTCGCGGACAGGCCCCATGGCAAGGTGCCTCTGTTCCCCTGGGAGACGGCCAGGTACTATTCCAGGTTAGAATACCCCGGTGTGCATTCGTTCCGGGCGGGAAGGACGGCCGCCCTAGAAGCATACAAGAACGCAGGGATCACCGACCCTAAGAAGGAGCTTGACTTCGTAGAACTGCATGACGCCTACGCCAGCTCTGAAATCCAAACGTACGAGGACATAGGACTCTGCAGATACGGTGAAGGGTACGACTTCGTGGACCAAGGGCACCCCTTCTTGAAGGATATCGACTACGGGCTCAACCTGGCGCACAGGGGGACCATACCTGTTAACCCGTCAGGGGGGCTGATAGCGTGCGGCCATCCAGTTGGAGCCACCGGGATAATGCAGGGGGTGTTCGCCTTCTGGCAGCTGCAGGGCACCATCGGTAAGCATTTTGGAACCAACAAGCTACAGATCAAGAACGCCCGACGTGGGCTGATCCACTCGCATGCAGGCACCGGAAGCTCAGTCACAGTGACGATTATGGAGAGCGCATAGGATGGCTGAGCTGAGGAAGTTCAGCAAGTTCAGGGATGTAATGAAGGAGATACAAGAGAGCGGGGCAGCGATCTACAAGAACCCGGTGGGGACCAAGGACCTCGTCATTCTTTCCCCATACAGCATAAAGTACGTTCACAGCTATGCCGAGGACTCCCCCTTCTTTCTCGGGCTCGCAGAAGGGAAGCTGAAAGGGAGCGAGTGTACGAAATGCCACTACAGGTATGCTACTCCCAGGAGCCACTGCATGGAGTGCGGGAACGAGACGAAGTGGTTCGACCTGCCGCTCGAGGGGAGGGTGCACTCCTGGACCACATGCTATTTCGGGAGCGAAGAGTTCTTGAAGGAAACCCCGTTCAACCTCGCGCTCGTCGAGTTCGACGGGGTCGACAGCCTGCTCCTTTCCAGGCTAGATGGGGTCAAGCAGCAGGACATCTACATCGGTATGAAGGTCAGGGCCGAGTTCAGGAAGAAGCCCAGGTACCTAATCTCTGACGTCCACTTCCTCCCCATGCCGGAGAAGAAAGGGGCCCGGAGATAGTCGTCGAGGCTAAGCGGCCTAAGAAAAGTGGTCCAGCAAGAAATCGTACATCGTCCTATGGTTTGGCAGGCGTAAGCCACTTCGAGTAGCGCTTAGCCCTTCCGTGGGTTGCCTGGTCGTACATCTTGATCATCTTGTCTGTTACTGGGGTTCCATCATACCCGATTCTTCGACCGTCAATCTCTCTCACTTTGGCTATTCCTGCCGCTGTACCGCTGAAGAACACCTCATCTGAGGTGTACAGCTCCTCCTTGGTGGCATCGTTCCTGTAGAACTTGATGTTCAGGTCTTTGGCGAACTGAATCACGGTGTCGCGGGTGATTCCACGCAGGATTCCCGAACTCGCAGGGGGCGTGCTAAGGATCTCGTCCTTCACCCTGAATATGTTCTCGCCCGGCCCCTCTGCGACCATCCCTTGTGTGTTGAGGAGGATGGCCTCGTCGTAACCGGCTCCCAGCGCCTCCATCTTGGCGAGGGCAGAGTTGGCATAATTGGCGGCACACTTCGCCTGAACAGGCATCGACCTGGAGTCAATTCTGGCCCAGCTCGACACGGTCGCCCTGACGCCCTTGTTCGTCGACTCGTCCCCCAGATAGGCGGGCCATTCCCAGGTTGCAATGGCAACGGAAATCTTGCTTGTGAGTGGGTTAAGGCCCATCTCCCCATATGCAGTGTAACCGAGGGGCCTGATATAGCACTCCTTCGCGGGGTTGTTCCTCACCGTCTCTATGCACGCCTTCGCAAGCTCCCTTGCAGAGTATCCAAGGTCCATCCTGTAGATCTTGGCGCTATTGAGGAAGCGCTCGATGTGCTCGTCCAGCCTGAATATGGCCGTCCCCTCGGGGGTTGTGAAGGCCCTGATCCCTTCGAAAATCGCCATTCCATAGTGGAGCCCGTGGGTGAGGACGTGAATCTTCGCGTCGTCCCATGGGACTAGCTTTCCGTCCATCCAGATCCTGCTTTGGGGCTTCATCCCAAACACCGCCCGATGACCACGGTATTTAGGGGTGGTGGCCAGAAATGCAAATAGCGTCCCAGATTTCGACGGATGCAGAACAAGGAGCAACGTGCCAAATTAAAGAATCCGCTCATCTGTAATTCCCATTTAGGGACAGTGTTTAACGTGGGTCAGAGTCGTTTAATATCGCGGATTGAAGAACAAGACTGACATGAACACCCCCGTGATTATCTCGGCCTGCAGGACTCCCATCGGGAAATTCGGGAAGAGCCTTGTCGGGGTATCTGCGCCCTCTCTTGGGGCGCTGGTAATCGAAGAGGCACTAAAGAGGGCCAAAATTCCTGCCGTCGAAGTCGACGAGGTGATAATGGGGAACGTCGTTTCAGCTGGTCTTGGGCAGAACCCCACAAGACAGGCGGCGATTCACGCCGGGATACCCTTTCGTACCGGGTCCATCACGGTGAACAAGGTTTGCGGGTCGGGGCTCAAGGCGGTCATGCTGGCCGCTTCAGCCATCAAGGCAGGTGACAGTAGCGTGGTCGTAGCAGGGGGGATGGAAAGCATGAGCAACACTCCATACCTCGCGAGGGGGGTAAGGTGGGGGACGAAGTTCGGTGATGCGCGCCTGCAAGATTCCATGATCGCCGACGGGCTCTGGGATGCCTACCACAACTACCACATGGGGCTGACGGGGGAGCACATCGCCCAGAGGTTCCACGTCACTCGCAGGGAGGCTGACGAGTTCGCCTACGAGAGTCACATGAAGGCGTCAAAGGCTTCAAGGGCGGGATTCTTCGACGCCGAGAAGGTGAACGTGAAGATAGAACACGAGGGAGGAGAGATTACCGAGTTCTCGGATGACGAATGTATACGCGAGGACACGACCATTGAGAAGCTAGGGAAGCTGAAACCGGCGTTCAAGCCCGACGGTGTGCTCACGGCCGGCAACTCTTCCCAACTGAGCGACGGCGCCTCGGCTGTCGTCGTCACGTCCCGGGATGCTGCAGACAGGCTCGGCGTGAAGCCCATCGCAAGAATAGTGGCTTACGGAACTGGAGGCCTTGAACCAGCACGGGTCATGGAGGCGCCCATCCCGACGACAAAAGCGCTGCTGAAGCGGGCTAAGATGAATGTAGAAGACATGGACCTCTTTGAGCACAATGAAGCCTACTCCACGGCTTCCATCGCTGTCAAGAGGGCCCTCGGCGTGGACGAGTCGAGGTTCAACGTGAGTGGGGGAGCGGTCGCCCTCGGCCACCCCATAGGGTGCAGTGGCGCCCGGGTGCTGACGACCCTCATCTACGCCCTCAGGAGGACGGGCAAGAAGACAGGTTTCGCCACCCTCTGTCTAGGCGGCGGGAACGCTGTTGCTATGATCGTTGAGGCGTGAGCTCGCGGAGCTTTCTGCGGAGGACCTTCCCAATCAGGGTCTTTGGTAACTCGTCTACGAACTCGACCTGCTTCGGCACCTTGTACTTGGCCAAACGACCCTGGCAGAAGTCGATGACCTCTTGTTCAGTGGCGCCCTTTGAGGGATCCTTCAATACGACGAATGCTTTCACGACTTCGCCACTGAACTCGTCCGGTATCCCGATTACCCCCGCCTCCTTGATGCTGGGGTGCTCGAACAGCACGTCCTCGACCTCCCTGGGGTAGACTTTGAATCCGCCCACGTTAATCATGTCCTTCTTCCTGTCGACTATGTAGAAATAACCGTCCTCGTCCATCCTTGCTATGTCCCCCGTCAGGAACCACCCGTCTTCTAGGACCGCATCCGTCTCTGCTTTCTGGTTCCAATAGCCCTTCATTACCTGAGGGCCCTTCACAGCAAGCTCCCCCACTTCCCCCGCGTCTAGCGTCCTGTACCTGTTCTCCGTGTCGACGATCTTCGCTTCCGTCTCGCAGAACGGAGGGCCTATGGAGCCGTCCTTCACAGCACCACCGTTCAGCGGGTTTACGTGCGTCACGGGGCTTGTCTCGGAAAGGCCGTATCCCTCGACCAACTTTCCTCCGGTCAACTCCATGAACTTCTTCCTCACTGCGGGCGGGAGCGCGGAACCACCCGACATGCACGCCCTGACCGAATGCAGATGGAAGTCCTTGGCGTTGGGCTTGCTGTTGATCGCGATGTACATTGCGGGTGCGCCGGAGAACGTAGTTACCTTCAGTCTCTCGATGGCCTTCGCGACCTCCTCTACGTGAAAACTGGGGAGGAGGACGAGCGTCCCCCCCACCGATATGGGCATGTTCATGGTGACAGTCAGCCCGTATATGTGGAAGAGAGGGAGGACGCAAAGGGAGACATCGTTCTCGTTCAGAGGGAAAAGACGGGCTCCGTAGACTGCGTTGGACACGAGGCTGTAGTGAGTCAGCATGGCCCCCTTGGCCACGCCCGTCGTCCCGCCCGTATACTGTAGGACAGCGGTATCCTCCGTGGGGTCGACTGCTACCAGGCTTGCCAGAGGGGGATTCGACTCGATAAGACCAACGAAGTCAAGAGTCTTCTCCCTCGAGACATCCTTTATCCCAGCCATTCCGGCCAAACGCTTCTTCAACGGAGGCAGGTAGTCGGTGAGGCTTGTCGTGATGACGTGTTCGAGGGACAGCCTCCCCCTGCACCTTTCTAGGCTCTGGAATAGATCCATCCCCTTCGCAACTGTCCTGCTCGCCACGACGATTTTTGCACCCGAGTCCGCCAGCTGGTGCTCCAGCTCCCTCTCCTTGTAGATGGGGTTGCACATGACCGCCACGCCCCCTGCCTTTAGTATGCCGAAGAAGGAGATGACGAGTTGGGGAATGTTCGGCATGAAGACTGCGACCCTGTCTCCCTTCTTGACCCCAAGAGATGTCAGAGCGGAAGCGAAACGTGAGGAGGTGTCGTCGACTTCGGCGTAGGTGAGGTTCTTTCCTTCGTAATGGATGCACGTCTTCTTGGGATAGAGCCTCGCCGAATCCGAAAGAAGCGAGTAAAGAGGTTTCTTCTCAGGAGGGGGGATGGAGTACCTGCCATCCAGCTTGATGTTCAGCCAGGGGCGGTCCGCCAGCCGCTGCAAGCGCCGTCAGAGTGCCTCAGACTTCCCTTAAGGGTATCCCCTAACTCGAACGGCTTCAAGGAGGGCGTAAGTATAAACGGGAAAGGTTTCGCATCGAGGCGAGATGGCCCAGGCAGCAGAGAAGTATCTCGTCCTCTGTGTTGACAGGGACGACGACCTGGGGAGAAAGGCAAAGGTTGACTCCCCTGTGGTAGGGAGGGAACAAGCCATTGCTGCCGCTACCAAGCTCGCGCTTGCCGATCCTGAGGAGGCAGACTCCAACGCGATTTTCGCGGCCGTGAAGAAGTACGACGAGCTGACAAGGGGGGAGACATTATGCGAGGTGGCAGTGGTTTGCGGGGAAGCGAACAGGGGATTTGAGGCGGACAGGCGCGTGGGAAGACAAGTCGCGAGCGTTCTCGCAGGCTCAAACTACACAGGAGTGGTGCTTGTGTCAGATGGAGGAGAAGACGAGCAGGTGATTCCAATCATCCAGAGCCTTAGGCCGATTGTGTCGGTCGAGAGGGTTGCTGTCAAGCACAGCCAGACTGTCGAGGAGACCTACCAAGTTCTGGGACGCTATCTAAGGATGCTCATCTTCGACCCTCATTACTCGAGGTACGCTCTTGGGGTTCCTGGCCTGATCCTAATCCTAGGAGGGATACTCACAGTAGCGGGGCACGGAGCCGAGGCGGCGTTGGCAACTGTGCTCATCATCGGGGGTGCCGCTCTTGTTAGAGGGTTCGACGTTGACAGGACGGTGGCCGGACTTCTCCATAGGGGTCCTACGGGGTACATGAGGCTCTTCTCTATGATTGGAGCGGTCATTGTTGTGATAGCAGGGATAGACGCGGGCTACGTGGCCATGACCGCTGACCCTAACTGGAGCAAGGTGATGGCGGATTCTTCCCAATTCCTCGTCTACGGAGGCACGCTGATAGGGCGCCTGCTCGGGGGAAGCCTAAACCTAGTGTGGGCAGGCATAGCGATCTATGCCACGGGCGCGTTACTGTCTCACATCGCCAGGGAGAGCATTAGGTGGCGCAGGGACAGCTATGTCCTTGTGATGCTCGCTATGCTATACTTCCCTGTGCGCACATTCTCGGACTTCTTGGTGAATGGGACAGAGGAGGCCACGTTCCTCCTTATCTCATATATCCTCCTCGGACTGATGGCCGTCTTCGTCCTGACCATCACCATTTATCCGAGGGTCAGGCCGAGGCCCTCTACAGAAACCGAGTAACAATGCTAGAATCTGCTCTGAAGTATCTTGGTGCCTACAGGTTCTACGAAGGGAGACTGAAGGCCCAGGTGAGAGACGACGGAATACCGAGTCACATAGGGATTATCTTGGACGGGAACAGGCGGTGGGCCCAGACCCAGGGAGTCTTCAGGGGACTGGGGCATGAAGAGGGCGCTAACAGGGCGGAGGAGCTTCTAGACTGGTGCCACGATTTAGGTATCAAGACGGTAACTCTTTACGTACTGTCAACGGAGAATCTGGAAAGGCCGTCTGACGAACTGAAGGAACTCTTCGTCCTGATCGAGGGAAGGCTCAGGAGGCTTCTGAACGACGAGAGAATCATGCGATACAGGGTCAACGTGAGGGCCATTGGCCGCCTAGACCTGCTCCCGAATTCGATCATCGACCTGCTGAAGGCCATAGAGGAGAAGACGGCAAAATTCAGCGACAGCTACCTCAACATCGCTGTGGCCTACGGAGGAAGGGCTGAGATTACAGACGTCGTTAGGTCTGTCGCCCAGGACGTCAAGACCGGCAGGCTTAATCCGGATGCGATTACAGAAGAGACCGTTTCGAACAGACTCTACACGTCATACCTCCCGAACCAAGAGCCCGACCTTATCATCCGGACTTCCGGGGAGGAGAGGATGAGCGGCTTTCTCCTCTGGCAGGGAGCCTACTCGGAGCTTGTCTTCGTGGACGTCTTCTGGCCTGCATTCAGGTACATCGACCTGCTTAGGGCGATACGTACGTATCAGAAACGCCGGCGCAGACACGGCAAATAGCAGAACAGATATATCGTAATAGAAGGACGGGGAGACCGAGTTGAAGGTATCTCTCGGAACCCTGAAGGATAGTGGAGATGACCTGGTTGCGTTCCTGGAACCCAGGGTTGGGACCAAGCCGTCGCTTTCTGGCGGCGAGATTGAGATAGAGGACGAGGAGGTGAAGGAGGGGGTAAAGCCTCGGCACGTCAAGACCTACATCAAGCGATTCCTCTACATGAAAGGGGTGAGGAAGAAGTACAGGGTGTTCGTCACGGGAAAGGAGCTCACGATTCAAGAGATAGAGCTGGGGGAGAAGGAAGAGGAGGAAAAGAAGAAGAAGGCGCCAGAAAAGCCCGAGGGAGCCCCCGCGGAGGAAGCGAAGCCGGAAGAGCCTGAAGCTCCCGCAGAAGAGCCCCCTAAGGAAGAGCAGGCAAAGGAGAAGCCCAAGAAGGCTGCGAAGAAACCCCGCCCCAAGAAGAAGAAAGCAGACGAAGATACCTAGTCAGAACGAGCGTTCCGTGCCCGCCTGAGGCGCTTCTCTCGGAGCAATGCCCTGAGATAGTTCCTTGCCTCGCGGAGATCCTTGAGCGACTGGTAAAAATCCCCCAGGTAGAAGGCGTCGGAGCCCTTTCTCAAGTTCTTGAGAGCGAACTGCAGGGCCTGCCTCTCGTCCGGCACGACGTAGCTCCTTAGCCTGACGAACCTGCCGGGATTCTCCTCGTCCAGGTCGAACTTGATGAAGGCGACGCTCTTCTCGACCTTCACGTAGGCAGACCAAACAGAGCGGACCTGGTCGTCTGACGGCTCTCCAGCGAGTGATAGTAGGACGGATTCTATCATCTTCGCCGCATCGGCTAGATCAGCAGCAGTCTCCTCTCTCCAGACCATCCCATGCACATCCCGGTCCTTCGATTTGGACAAAGATGTCTTGTCCGGACTCACAAACTTATAACCAGCATAGCTACGGCCGCCGACAGTTGCCAAAGAGAGAAGAGCAGAAGATCGGAGGCGCCTGCTACGTCGGACTTGACTCGATTCTCGACCTTGGAAGGCTCTCTTGTGCGCTTGAGCGTGCTCCATTTCCTCTGTTCGCTTTCAAGCACGGCAAGATGACGAGGATCGCTGCCCAGGCGGATCTTTTTATGGGGACCCCCATCTTTTACTATTTCGACAACGGTCAGGTCGACGAGTTTCTAGCCTATAGAACGACGGGGGACGGCGAGGAGGTCCAGCTAGTGAGCTCCGCCAGCAACCCCTCCTACCTTTACGCCCCCGTAATCAGGGTTCAAAAGATGCCCTCAGTGCTTGACGAAAAGACCGTGTTCCACGACAAGTTCATGGCGATAGAAGTGGAGAACATCCCGAGCCTCGTAAAGGTCGGAGCATACAAGACGCTCTTCGAGGAGCCACCTCTCCCTCTCTTCGCGTTCAGGGGCGGGGATGGATGGGTGGTGGGAACCTTCGCTAGGATAGACGACTATGAAGAGGCGTCCATTTTCTTCTATGCCAGGGTCAAGGAGGAGCCTTCGGGGTTCCTACGGTATTCATACGACAAGATAACAGAGACGACCTACGTGAAAAGGACCGACGAACCAGGCTTCCACTACATCAAGGTCATCAAACTGACGAAACCCCACCCACTAGTGGACTTCTAGCCGGTTCCCAGTAGGAACTGCTCGGCTTCCTTCAGCGTGACCTTCGAGTTGTCGTAGGACGCCCGGTCCAGGGCCTCTTCGTATGGGAACCATCCGAACCCCTGGTGCTCGAAGGAGATCTTCACCCGATCTTCCTTTGTCTCTCCCAGGAGGTATGTCACCTGCTTGTGTATGTTCTTCCCGTCCCTTCTGTAGAAGTACTCGATTATCTTCCTGAACCCCTGTGCTATCTTCAGGTCCGTCAGCCCTGTTTCTTCCTCCACTTCTCTCAGCACCGTCTGCACTTCGGACTCCCCCTTCTCTACTCGGCCCTTCGGGAAATCCCATCGCCCTGCGTTCTGAAGAAGCAAGTAAATTCGCCCCCCATCGCCCTGCCTGTATACCACGGCGCCGGCGGACCGCTCTTCCATGGTTGCTGTATCTTAGGCAGTGATTATTAGCGTTCGCACGTTCTTCCAAACCATTAAAACTCCCGCTCATTCTCTTCGATGGGTTCCTTGGGCGAAAAGGAGGCGGTGCAGGTCTAGGTGCACTTCGTCAACAGGTTGAGAACCAAGGTTCAGAAGGAGAATCTGTGGTTCTTCATTCTCGTACTATTGTCAGCGCAAGAGAGATACGGTTTTGAGCTAAGACGCCTTGTGAATGAGAAGTTCGGATTCTGGAGCGGTAACGTCACAGCATACCGCGTCCTGTACGACCTTGAGAGATCCAGGCTGGTGAAAGCAGAGGTCAAGAACAGGCGGAAGTACTACAGGATAACCAATCTGGGGAGGACGGAGCTGGAGGAGGCAAGGTCCTATCTGAAGACCCTCCTGGACTCTTCAATCGAGGAGGCCGGCTCAACAGGCTGAGGGAACCCCCTATTTTACAACGGTAAAATAGGGGCTGATATACCCACTGGGCGAGGGATTCGAAGTTGGCAAAAATCAAGGTGGCCATCGCCGGAGTAGGGAACTGTGCCTCAGCGCTCATCCAGGGGATCCATTACTATTCGAAAAAGGGCCCGGACGAAGGCCTCACCTACTGGGACGTAGGAGGGTACACCCCGAAGGACATCGAGTTTGTTGCGGCCTTTGACGTGAACTCGCGAAAGGTCGGGAAGGACCTCTCTCAGGCTATCTATCAGCCCCCAAACAACACGCAGAAGATTGTTGAGGTCCCAACCGTCGGAGTCAAGGTGAAAAGAGGCCCGCTCCTCGACGGAATAGGCAAGTATCTGAAGGGTGTTGTCCAGGTCTCGAACCAGCCGGAGGTAGATGTAGGGACGGAGTTGAAGGAAAGCGGGGCGGAAATTCTGATCAATTATCTGCCCGTGGGGAGCACAGCCGCATCATATCGCTATGCAGAGGCCGCCCTCGACACAGGGGTCGCATTCGTCAACGCAATCCCAGTCTTCATTGCGTCAGACAAAGCATGGGCGGATCGTTTCTCCAGGGCGGAACTCCCAGTCGCCGGGGATGATGTGATGAGCCAGGTCGGGGCCACGGTGCTCCACAAGACCCTCGTGAAGATGGCCGTTGACAGAGGAGTGAAGGTTGACGAGACCTACCAACTCAACATAGGTGGGGACACGGACTTCCTAAACATGCTCGAGGAGAGCAGGTTGAAGGACAAGAGGGAGAGCAAGACGAGTGCAGTAAGGGCGATGTCCCCCTACGAAGTCCCTACAAGAATCGGGCCAAGCGATTACGTACCCTTCCTCGACAACGACAAGATATGCTATATTTGGCTGAAGGGGCGTTACTTCGGGGGCACGACGGTGAAGATGGACGTGAAGCTCCACGTCGTTGACGCCTACGACAGTGGGGGCGTGATGGTGGACGCCATAAGGGGGACGAGACTAGCGCTGGACAGAGGGACTTCGGGTCAGCTACAGAGTCTGTCAGCCTTCTGCTTTAAGCACCCGCCAGTGCAGATGCCCTACCCGGCGGCGAAGGAGGCGTTCGAGGAATTTACTTCGGGGAAGCGGGAGCGATAGGGACCGCCTTCCGCCTCACATAGAAGGCTGTGAAGAGCAGAACCAGGAAAACGAAAGCCATGGGAATGAGATACCGTGTTGTAACGTCCTCACCAATGGCAATGCCGGAGCCCGTGGGAACGATCCCACTTATCGAGGTCCCAGAGTAGCTGAATGTAAGTTTCGCCTTATCAAATGGTATCGTTATTCCCGAACTCGCCACGGCCGTGGCAGTCGCTGTGGCCGTGCCATGGGCGGCCAGGTTACCAGGGCTAACAGTAATCGTGCCGGATGAAAAGGTTGCGCCCTTCAGGTCGGAGAGCCCGACCCCGGAGGGAACGGGGAGCGTGAATTGGACGTTCGAGACCTCTACCCCCGAGGGGTTCGTGATCATGATGCTGATATTGAAGTTCTTCCCCTCTTCGGGCGCCGCAGGAGTGGTGGCGATGGTGACCGCCAGAGGTTGGTAAATCACGACGCTTGGGTTCAGTCCGCTCACGGTGAACAGACTCCCCCCGAAGTAAAACTTCGCGGTCGCTGGCGTCCCCGTCAGGTTCCCGAATGTCTGAGTTGCGATCACGCCGTAGGTGACGGTGCTGTTTCCACCCGGTGGTAATACCGCCGTAGTCTTCGACAGCGTAGCGGTGCTGGAAAGCGTGTCGAACGTGTCGACGGTGGAGCCTGCCGTCGCGTTGTACAGTTGCTGGGGACCAGCGTTGCTCGCAAACACGTCGACGGTGGATGACATGCCGCCGAAAAGCTGAGCCGGAGAGAACTGTTTCGTGAGCACGAGCCCGGCGGGAATCGCGACTGGGTTTGACTCGCCCGACTGATTGAACCCCGAACTCTGCCCCTGGAAGGTCAGCGGCGCCACGATGAAGTTGGCAGGAGATGTCACGTTGTACTTCACCGTGGTCGTCTCCTTTGCTGAACTGGTGAGGACGGGGTAGCTGAGCGTCAGCAGTCCACCAGAGCAGGAGATGCCCGTTCCGTTCGTCATCCCGCACCCGAGGCCGGCGGGCAGCCGTCCGGTGGCTTGGAAGGAGGTGACGTTCGCGCTGCCGGTGTTGGTGGTTGTGATTACGAGGGTCACGTTGGTCTTGGAATCGGGGAGCGCCGTCAGCAGGAGATTAACGCTCACTCCCGGAAAACCGATGGCCATAGAAGCATGGGAAAAGGTATCGGAGACGACGTTGCTCGTAGAATTCAGGGTGACACCGCTCGGGTTCTGGTAGGTCACCGAGTAGGAGCGGGTGGAGTTCACTTCCACCAGGCTTGCCGCCGACTGGACGACTGATACGGTCGCTGATCCGCCCGAGGAGCTCCCCGACTTGGCTGCAAGCCCGGCCACGGACTGGCCTGCCACGACAACGGAGGAAGCTGGAAGTGTGCCAACATTCGTGACGGCTACATTGAACTTCTGGGTGTTCCCCACAGCGGGGCCCAACGTGCCGACGGGCGTGACGGTGGTGTAGACCACGGGAGCATCTGTCCCAAGGGAGAGCAGGATGGGGTTGAGCTTCGTGGTCCCGTTGAACGATTTCCCGCCCACCAGGTATGTGTAATGGACTACAGAGGCGGGGATCAATTGGCTCCCCGTTCCAGTGCCCTTGTACTGCAGCCGGTAGACAGGTGTGATGCTCCCTTCCGCCGCGAGGGCAGAGGTGGGGACGGTGTAGTTCCCGCTCAGGAACTTGAAGCCAGTGGTACTGCTCCACCAATTATCGGAGAAGGTGACGCTGCTTATCGTCCCCGACGGGGAAAGATTTCTCAGGTTAAGTGTGACGGTAAGGTTGTCGTCTGTCCGTAGAACCCCGACGTCAACCGTCCTGTAAGCAAGAAGCTCGACCGGCTGCTCGACCACGGTGGCGTTGAAGGTCGAGACCTTCTTGCCTGCACCCAGGGTGAGGGTGTATGATCCCGAGAAGGGAGACGTGTCGCTCGCCACAATGGCTCCCTTGTCGTCGGATTGTACAGTACCGTCGAGGAACCTCAGCTGAATAACCGAAGAAGAGCTTCGGTTTGAAGCTGTAAGGGATGTGATCGTGCTGGAAAAGTAACCAGATAGGCTTGGCTGGTCCTGCGTGGTCAGAGCGCTAGCCGAGATTGAGCCCAGGACCAGCTCGTGGGCAAACCCAGATGACCCCTTCTGCCCCTCGAGGACAATAAAAGGCGAATCTGTACCCATGAAGAAGGTGCTTGTCACCACGTTGGCGAAACCCCCATTAGACGAGGGGAGGAACTTGAAAAGAGTCGCCGGAATTAGGTTGCTAAAGGATATCGGGCTGTAGAAGGTGTACGTCCCAGTCCCGTTTGAGAAGGACTTGAAAGAAGTCAGAAGGTAGGAATCCAGTCCGTTAGCCGCTGCAGAAGCATCGCTAAAGGAGTCCGAGCCAACAGCAAGGAACAGCCCCTGAGATGGAACGAAGGGCACCGGAAGCAGATTGTAACCACTCGGCCCGAAGATCTGCATGTCTGAGACCCAGTTGGCGGTGCTAATGGCGCTGATGTTGTACCAGCTGAGCCCTGGCGCCGACTCCAACGCCGATAGGTGGCTCGACCCATTGATTCCCGTGAACGTCATCTCCCAAAGGGCAATCGAGCCGGACGTGAAGACTGTCAACCTCTCCGAATACGCCCCTTTCGCAGATGCCACCTGCACCGGGATTGCGGAGAGCGCCATTAGGGCAACCACGGCGACAGCTAGCAACTGAGAACGTTTCAATTGAGACGCGGGAGGCCGCTCGGTTCTCACTATAAAACCGTGACTATGATGCATCCTCGGTTGAAGCCCGAGGATGATAAGGCGGCATTAGACGATGCTCAGTTCTGACGGGACAGGGCCGTGCCAGCTCTTGTGCAGTGCCACTACTTCTTTCTAGTCGACTCTTCGGGAGGGTCGTCTATACCTCTCTCATTGAGGACAAAGACCGTATCCCTCTCTGGGTGGTAGGGGCTGTCCACCATCCTTGCAATGCGATTCTTGGCGGCCTTCCGGAGGTAGATCCTGTAGGTACTTGTGTGCGCGACGACGTGGCCACCCGTTGGCCTTGTGGGGTCGCCAAAGAACGAATCGGGGGCAGCCTGAACCTGGTTGGTCACGACCACTGCGATGTTGTAGATTTCCGCTGTCCGGAGGAGCTGGTGCATGAACCTGTTGAGCCTCTGTTGTCGTTCAGCCAGGGTCGCTCTTCCGAGGAACTCGGCCCTATAGTGGGCGACGGCGCTGTCGAGAATCACGAGCTTCACTTTGTTGGGCTCAATGACCCTTCCCAAGTCCTTCACGATGAGCTCCTGGTGGGCGCTGTTGTATGCCCTTGCCACTGTTATCCGCGAGAGAATCTTCTCCGAGTCCAACTCCCTCGTCTCTGCGATTTCTGCAATCCTTTCGGGTCTGAAAGTGCCTTCGGTATCGATGTAGACCGCTCCCGCGTCCAAGCCCCCCTCTCCCTTTGGCTGCTGAACCATGACACAGAGGGTATGGCAGATTTGACTCTTGCCGGATCCGAATTCTCCAAAGAACTCTGTCATGGCCCAGGTCTCGATCCCTCCGCCTAGGAGGTCGTCGAGGTTCTTCGAACCCGTCGAAATCCTGTCAATGGCCTTGCGCTTCGCAAGCAGCTCGGCGGCGTTCATGAAATCAGGCTCGAGACGATTCAGCTCGACGAGTTTCTTCCGCGCCTTGTTGTTCAGGTCGACGGCCTTTGAAACATCGATGTCCACGGCTTCGGCTATGTCCATGGGGCCCGCCGTGGCGAGATCAAGGATTGTTTCTATGCCAGCATCTTTTAGCTTAGTCTTGGTAGCCGGGCCGACTCCCGGGAGCGTGTCGAGCTCAAGCTCAGCTGGATCGGTCTCGGTCAATAATTCGCGCGAGCTTGTTCCACTAGATAAGTGTGCCCTAGGGGGAGATCCGTGAAACTGTCCTGGGAAAGAGGCTGGCAGAGCGAATGTGCTTGAGCCCCGCTATCCAGCGGGTGCACCTCTCCACCCCGATCCCGAACCCGGTGTGTGGGGGCATCCCGAATTTCCTCAGCTCCAGGTACCATGAAAATGACTCGGTCGGGAGGTCCTGGCTTGCGATTCTCGACATTAGTTCGTTGTAGTCGTGAATCCTCTGCCCTCCTGTCGCCAGCTCCCCCACTCCCTCAGGGGCGATGAGGTCTGCCGACATGGTGACCTTGGGTCTGTCGGGGTAGGTCATGTGATAGAAAGACCGGGCGCTAAGGGGATAATCCGTGATGAAGAAGGGAGAGTCCTGGGTGAGGCTGATCGCCCTCTCGGCCTCCGTTGGCAAGTCCTCCCCCCATTCGAACCCCAAACCCTTCTTCTCGGCGATGGTCCGCGCCTCGTCATAGCTCATCCTCATGAAGGGGAGTTCGGGCTGCTTTAGCGTCCGATCAAGAATCTTGATCTCAGCCTGTCTCCTCTCAAGGACACGCTCCACCATCTTGGACAGGAGCCCCTCTTGGACCTGCATGTTCTCCGGCTGGGTGGTGAACGCCTGCTCCGCCTCTATCATCCAGAATTCGGTGAGATGTTTGGCTGTCTTCGACTTCTCTGCCCTGAAGGCGGGCTGGAAGATCCAAACCTTCTGGAGCGCTGGAAGCGCCGCCTCCTCGTAGAACTGCGCGCTTTGGCTGAGGCTCGCCTTCTTTCCGAAATAGTCGACAGAAAAGAGAGTCGATCCCCCCTCGACTGCTGCCTGGACAAAGGTAGGGGCACTGATCAGTTGGAAGCCGTTCTCTCTGAAGTAGTCGAATGCCGCGCCAATCACCTCTGACCTGATCCTCATGGCCGCTATGGCTTTGGGCCCCCTTATGCTTAGATGTCTCTTGTCGAAAAGAAAGCCTGGCGAGCGTGCAGCCGTGCGCGTGATGGGCCAGCTTTCCGCGAGGGACACAATCTCGAATTCTACGGCTGCAACTTCCTTCCCTCCCGGAGCACGCTTGTCATCTCTGACGATTCCTTTGACCACGACCGCGGATTCCTTTGTTGCTCCCTTGGCTGAGTCGTAGGCCCTGTCCGACGCCCCCTTGCGAGCAGAAACCTGAACGTATCCGGTGCCGTCCCTGATGAGAGCGAAGAGCAGCCCACCCACGGTGTGCTTGCGGGCTACCCAACCCCTCAGCTCGACCTGCGCCGGCGCCTTGCCTACGAGCACCTCCGCCGCCGTCGACACAAGATAAGTCCCTTTCACGGTGAGAGGCTCAACCCGGTCGTGCTAAAAGTGTGATGCGCCCCAATGGTTAAAGGAGCCATGGCGTGGTCGCCTTGAGAATCCAGGATGCCCACCCCGAGGACAGCTGTTCTGCGATGGACGGGCAAAGGGAGCCTGGACGATCTGCGGTCTTCCGTCGCGTATGTTCTAGGCCTGGAGGGGATCGAGGCACGTGTTTCAAAGCTGGGGGATTCTGTGACGATTGTCGGGCCGGAGCCCGTCCGCCTTGCGGCTCTCTTCGGGGACATGCCCGGGGTGTCGTGGGTGGCTGTCGGGCTCACCGCGCGATCGCTCCGAGAGCTGTCAGCCGCGGCAGGGGAGCTCTCCACGAGATACCTCCGGAATAGGGACCGCTTCTCCGTTGAAGCGGAAGGGACGGCCGGTGTCTTAGCATCTGACGTCGCAGGAATCGTGACGTCTGCCCTTTTGGACGGGGCGAAGGGATCGAGGGTTTCAAGCGAATCCCCCAAAGTACGGTTCAGGGCCGCGTTCGACGGTGAGAAAGGGGTAGTGGGGGTCGAGGCAAGAAGGGGGCAAGGTGGTACACCCACGGGGGGCGAGCAGGTCGCATGCTTGGTGTCAGGGGGCATTCGCAGCTCGGTCGTAGCATGGGAGGCAGTTCTGCACGGGTTCAAGGTCCGGTTGGTCCACGCAAAATTCACCGAAGAGAGTCTGCGGGCAGTTGCGCGACTTTATTCGGAGCTCTCCTATCGCGCGGATCCAAGGGGGTTGAGCCTCGAGGTGCTCGAGGGAGAGTCGATCGGAGGCGCACTCTCCAGATATGCGGGCTCGTTCAGGGGGAAGGTGTTTGCGGGGTATACACCAGGAGCCTATGAAAGACGGCTCCCGAATGTTCTCGCCCCTCTCTACCTGATGTCGGGGGAAAGGTTCGCAGAAGAGTTTGAGGCTCTGGGAATCCGGAGTTTCGATGCACCAGAAGACTGGAAGAAGAAAGGGGAGGGGGTGCTGACAGTAAGGATGTATGCGGGCAGGAGGGCCGATGTCAGCGGTGTCCTTGACGGAATGGAATAACTGAAGTAGACTGTCTTCTGTGCGATCTGCCGCTCACACTACCGGCGTCTCGACCCGTACCACATCGCCCCTAGGTGACACCTCTGCGAAGACCTCGGCCTGAAATGTCTGAACCTTCGTGTCATCCCTGAGCCAGGAATCAAAAGGCAGGCCCGCCTTTCCGCACGCCTCCGACATGAATGTCTCCTGGTCCCAGCCCTGCTCGGTCGCTACCTGCGGGAGAAAGAGTCCTGACGTGAAGGAAGTGGAAATGATAAGGCCGTCAACGCCGAGCCTGATTTTAGACGGAAGTTCCTGCCTCCTGGATGCGTGAACCTCTTGAGGGAGTGTGAGGACGCTTACCTCCACCACGATACTGTCAAGTTCCTCCCCCCTGACGGGGAACGGAAAACGTGGATCCTCGGACGCGTAAATGGTAACATCCTGAAGAGCCTCCCAGAGGGGCTTGATCGGCTCGGGGTACCCTATGCACCCCCGGAGCTGTTTGGTTCCTCCCTCGAGAGTGTTGAGGGTAACAAAGACGCCCCTCTTCTCCGCGAGCGCACCTGATCGGCGTACCCCCCGCTCGCGTGATCCCCTCCTGACATGAGATTCGAGGGTTTCCCTGGCGAGCTTAACGGCCGCCCTACCTTCGTCCAAGGACAATGGCATTCTTATTTCTGGTCGAGCCGCCTTGCGAGTGACATTAATCTCTTCCAGTGGCTCCCTCGCCAGTAAATCTGCCCGCACGATTTGCACTGAAAGAAAAGCCGGTGGCGGCGTTTCACCGATGGTGGGACATCTCCTGATATTTCTAGACGCCCGATTGCGCGCAGCTCTCCCCCACAGAGAGAGCATAGAGGGGGACCCCTCACGAGACTGACTCCGCCCCCCTTGGCCCATTTGGCGAGCGAGCTGAGTCTCTCCTTGTCCGAAAGTCCCACAAGAAGTGCCGCCCTGATTCTCTTGGCATCTGCCCGGGCAGCTAGCGACCTGTCGGCCGTCAGTACGATCCGACCCTCACCAAGAGCGAGCCTAAGCAGGCCCGAATCATCCCCAGTCTTGTAGTAGATGGCGTCGAAACCAAATGCTCTCAGCTTCCTTGCGAGAGAGCCAAGCATCGCGTCGACTATGAACTGCGTTCTCCCGTACGTCTTCTCGGATGGACGGGAGTCCACGAATCCCCTATCTTGTGGTCTCTGCTGCCCTGACCGCTTCGTAGAGCTTCCTGGCATGAGGGTCCTTCACGAAGTGCTCCCGGATAGGTGATATTATTCCATCCAGAGCCACGCCGACACCTCTCTTCAGATCAGCCGGATGGAGAGCCCCACTTACGTACGCCTTTTCCAGCCCGTCGGGAGAGAAAAACTCGACGTTCCCGCCGTACTTCTCGGGGCGCTCGATCCTTAGGGACTTCTGCTTGCGGAAGACAATGTACCTGGAGTACTCGATGAGCGCGTTCCCCTCTAGGACTTTGGGCGGACAATAGGCAGAATTCACCTTCCTCAATATCTCCCCGGCGCTGTCATGGACAAAGATGGATGTCTCCGGCTTGCTCTTGCTCATCTTGCTTGAGATTTCAGCGTCCATTGCTCCATTTTCGTCGAATCCTTCTGGCTCCTTCCTCCCCTGAAGCCCTATGAGCATGTGGTGGTGGACGGCCACAGGCTTCTTCCACTTCAGCCTGTCTGCGATCTCTCTTGCTAATATGTTGGCCCTGCGCTGGTCGACCCCCAGTTGGCAGATATCGACGTCAAGCCAGAATATGTCAGCGACCTGCATCATGGGATAGAATAGCTGGGCGGTCTGGATTGATTCCTTCGTGGTCCTCCCTGCGATGGTTAGGGCTCGCTGGGCTCTCGCCAGGGTGGAGTTCTGGGCGACGGTGAGGACCTTCTTCCAGTACTCTTCCTGCCTCGCTGCGTCGCTGGTCCAGAGCACCTCGACCTTGCTCATATCCACTCCGGCGGCTTTCCACACCTCGATGAAGTACCTCCCGACCTCCTTGATCTTCTGGAGGTCTCCCCCCATCTTGTTGTTGACCCAAGCGAACCAGTCCGCTATCCAGAGCTTCATCCTCACCCCCGCCTTCAACATGTCGTCGACGAGGATAGGTCGAAGGACGCCGAAGGGAAGGTGCGCCAGCCCGCTTGGTTCGAAGCCGTCGTAGGCGGTGGGATGGTCCTTGGTCTCGAACAGAGCTCGAAGTTCCTTTTCTGTGATAATCTCCTCCCCTACTTGACGCACGTACGCGAGCCGCGTCTCTATGTCCAACTCGGCCCGTAGCCTCCCTAGTCTTGTTAAAGCCTTCAGGCAGGTCTCTTTGCCCTTGCGAAGGCGGCTACTGCAACGCCGAAGGTCAATATCGCCAAGCCCTGGTGCGCCGCCACCAGGAGGGCTTCTTCCTCTTGTGCGATGACAATACCTCCGAGCAGCACCTGAATTACGAGTAGAATCATGGCGAGATAGACCGTCCTCTTTACTACCTTCTCCGCGTCTCGAGCCCGCCAGAATGCTATGGTCGTTAGTAGGAGAAACAGTGTCGAAAGAGCCGCAAAAAGCCTGTGTGTGTACTCCATCACGGGGGCAACCTGCAAAGGTGGGAACAGGCCGCCTAGGCATGTGGGCCAGTCTTGGGGGACACTCGAGCCGCACGCGTTTCCATAGTTGGCCACTGTAACATAGGCGCCGACCACTATGGTAGTGAATAGGGAGCCGGCCGCCAGCAGGAGTAGGATGTACTTCGCCTGCATCAGCGGAAGCCCTTCTGAAGAGGCTTTTATGGTTCTATGCGTTCTTAACTAGCGCATCGACCTTAGACTTCAGGACCGAGGAAGGGACGGCTCCGATGACGATGTCTTCCACCTTTCCCTTGGAGAAGAACATTACCGTAGGTATGCTCATGATACCGAACTGCATCGCGAGCTCCTGGTTCGCGTCTGTGTCGACCTTCACGAACTTGACCCTCCCCTGGTATTCTTCAGAGAGCTTGTGGATGGCTGGCTCGATGATCTTGCACGGTCCGCACCAGTCAGCGTAGAAATCAACCACAACGGGCTGGTTCGACTTCACAACTTCGTCCTGGAACCTGCTCCCCTGTATCGGCAATACGGTGTCAGCCATTTCAGTCTCTTTCCGAGCGCGATTTTGCCTGCTTATAATTCTGCCTTGACTTTTCCAGGGTTTGAGGTTCGCTCAGGTTGCCCTTCGGGCAGGAGCCTGGGGTTCTGGAAACGCTTCTGCGAGGGGTGAGACCTTTAGAATGTCGCTAGCCGGGTTGTACGTGACAAGCGAAGATTTCGCGATTGAACTCCAGACCAAGTCACGCAGCGCGAATCTATCGACGTACTCCGAGACTTCGGTCGCCTTCACCCTCGTCCTGGGGTGCCTGGTGATGATCGCGCAACAGTCCTTGTACTCCTCGATAGAGAAGTCGTAGGTGCCTATGCGTCTCGCCAGGCCTATGATCTCGTCCTTGTCGAAGGTTAGGAGAGGTCGCAGGATTGGAAGCGTGGATCCCTCGTCGAAAGATGCTATGTTCCACAGAGTCTGTGACGCAGCCTGTGATAGTGAGTCCCCGGTCGAGATGGCAATCGCGTTGAATCTCTGGGAGAGCTCCTCAGCAGTCATCCTCATGAATCTCCTGAAGAGGGAGGGTTCGAGATAGGCCGGCACCTGCGTAGTGGCGAGCTGATACTCGGCGAATGGGACGAGCACCATCGTGCTCTTTCCTTCATAGGCCGAGAGGACCTTCACAAGCTTCGTAATCTTGCTTTCGACCGCGGCCTGCGGGGTCGGGGCCAGGTAGAAGTGCAGGTAGACCGGCCTGGTGCCCCTCTTCATTAACAGCCAGGCGGCCACTGGAGAGTCTATACCTCCGGAGAAAAGGTGAATCGCACGTCCTGCCGTACCGAGGGGGAGCCCCCCGAGTCCCTTCGACTTGGCCGAGTAGACAAGCGCCTTTTCTCTAATGATATCTACGTGAACCGAGAGGTCAGGATGGGAGAGGTCGACGGTCTTTCCTGTCGCCTTTATCACCTCCGCCCCCAGCTTGGCTCCCAGCTCCTGAGAGCCGATGGGGAACGCCTTGTCAATGCGCCGTACGGATATCCTGAAGGTGCGCGCGACAGAGGCGGTAGAAGAGGCTAACACGCCGTTGAGGATGCTCTGATACTCCGCAGGCAAGATCTCTACTGGGGCGAACCAAGTGATCCCGAACACCCTCGAGAGCCTTTCTGCGACCTGGTGCTCCTCGCCAGTGGCCTCTATGATAAATCTCCCCTCTGAATAGTTGACGGTGTGCTCCAGACCTGAGAGTGCCCTGTTCAGCCCCCTCCTGAGGGCTCTTACGAATTCGGGCCTATTGTTCCCCTTCAGAGCAACTTCGGAATAGTGCGCGACAAAGATCAAGGTTGAACCTCTCCCCGTCTAGACCATCTATCGGAGAAAAGGTTTGCCCGTCGCTCTGTCAAGCGTGGAGAACGGCCGCCACCATAGCGGCCAGGAAGACTACAGCTAGGTATGGGCTTGAGAATTTGAAGGCAAGCCAGGCGTTCGACTTCGTAGGCTGCCTCAGGAGCTTGATGTTGGTCCAAAGGAGTAGCCCTCCGAACACCGCCGCGACCCCCAAGTATACGAAAAGACCCACGCCCGATAGGTAGAAGGCCAGAAGAAGGCTCACAGGTATTAGAAGGAGGGTGTTCACTACGATGTATCTCGAAGCCGTTTCGGGGCCTACTACCGAAGGAAGCATTGGGACCCCCACGGCAGAGTAGTCCTCCTCGGTAATCACAGCCAGCGACCAGAAGTGGCTGGGAGTCCAAACGAATACAAGAGCTCCGAGTATCCACCCAACCGCAGCGGCGTTCCAGGTCACAGCGTACCATCCAGCGAGGGCAGCACAGCTTCCGGCGAATCCGCCGAGGACAATGTTCCAGCTCGTCCTGGGCTTCAGGAACAGCGTGTACACGGGGACGTAGACGAACGCGCCCAGCGCGATGAAGAAGGTGCCCAACACGTTCAGTGTCAGGGAGGCCACGATCACTCCGAGCGCGACGAGACCAAGACCGAGCGCCAGCGCATTCCTGGGCGGGACGATCCTACCCGAGGGGAGCGGCCTGCCCATCGTCCTTTTCATCTTCGCGTCCATTCCCATCTCCAGGTAGCTGTTGAGTGCCAGGGCTCCCGCTGACGCGGTGGCTCCCCCAACTAGGACCCCGATGAGGACAAAAGGCGACGGTATTCCCTTCGCTGCCACAACCGACGACCCTAGGGCCGCCATGAGGAGGAGAGGGACGATTTTCGGCTTGGTCAGGGCAAAATAGTCTGAGAACGCCAACAGGAGTACTCCGTCTTGTAGTCGGCCGCCCTTGGATGTATTTTAGTCATGCGCGGGGCCGCGGAATGAGAACTGTTTTGTCCGCCGGGACACCAGTCCCTGCGAAGAATAATCTTAAGGCGGGCCAGTGACTGTCAGGGTGAAGTGCAGAGCCGGTTCCCCACCAGCCCTTATTTGGTGCTTGGCGCGCTGCTTTTTGCCGCTGGTTGTGTCTGGGTCGCCCTCGATTCGGTAGCATGGTATGCCGGGCAGGACATCTACGGCCTCTACGACCAGCAGTCGATCCTCGGGCTTGTGCAGAGGTACTATCTGGCCGAGGCCTTTGCCATCTGCGTCGTCCTTGCGGGGGCCTGGCTGACCTACCGCGGGATAAAGGGGTGGAGAGCGAATGACAACCCTGACTCGGTCCGGTTCATGCTTGCGGATGCGCTTTCGACGCGGAGGGACCTGAGGATCGGTTTCGCGGCGGCGATGCTGTACGCACTGGTCTACCTTTTCGTATCGGGCATAATCGTCTTCCAGCCAGGAGCAAACCCCGGGGCTTGGATTGGTTATTCCCCTCTGAGCTGGAACATAGCAGCCTGCTGCGGCTCAGTGGGGACCGTTCCTGCCCTCATCTTCTACGTTGCCCCCCAGGCGCACCTCGCCCTTCAGATCCTTCCCCTTGACGCCCTCTTTGTGGTAGTCGTCCCGATCCTCGTCGGGTTCAACGTTACCGTCGCGGCACACTCGGTGAGGAACAAAGTGGTGAGAAGGAACGTCGGATGGATGAGCACCCTAGGGATTCTAACGGGGCTTTTCACGGGGTGCCCCACGTGCGCGGGGCTTTTCCTGGCGAGCGCCTTCGGCGGACTCGGGGCCACTTCACTCGCCGTAGCCCTGGCCCCCTATCAGATGCTGTTCGTCGTGGTCAGCATCCCTCTCCTCGCCGCAAGCCCGTTTCTGATTGCCCTCAACGCAAGGAGGGCGGTGCGCGCAGCTTGCCCTGTTCCCATTCCTGCCATCTCACCGGTTTGAACCGCGCTTCTGACGAACAGAAGCGCCATGCCTCCCAGACCCAACTCTGAGGGCGGATGCGACCAGCCCAACGATCAGAAGGGCGATGATCACAGCGGCAACAGCCCACCAGTACTGGAACCCCTGGGGGACTGTGATCGCAAGGACGGCGCTTGATATCAGTCCGCTAGACGAGGATGTCCCTCCCACAGTGATGTAGTAGATCCCGGACGCGAGTCCCGAGGAGCTGAGGCTCAGAGTAGCGGAACCACCCTGCCCTCCTGGAGTCAGGGTCTCAGGGGCGAATGTCGCCGTCAGGTTCGCCAGCGCGCCATCAAACGATACCCCCTCCGCCCCGAAGGTCAGGATTCCAATCCCGTTGCTTGTCCCAGAGACGGCAAGCGAGACAGCGGTTGTGCCGGAGGTGCCGAGGGTGACGGCGTTCGGCTGTAGAGTGATATCGAATGGCACAGTGGTGCCCATGGGAATCAACTCTCCTATGGCGTTGCCGAAGTTCTCAGTGAACCAGACCGTACCGTTTGACCCTGTGGCCAGGTAAAGAGTTCCAGC
>Ga0187766_10000115_pt1 | contig 38506 bp, 37 predicted proteins | sample 0216_QUI02_MP05__4_FD_132971 | JGI IMG/M metagenome (GOLD analysis project Ga0187766, IMG submission 132971) | Tropical peat soil microbial communities from peatlands in Department of Meta, Colombia - 0216_QUI02_MP05_20_MG | ecosystem: Environmental > Terrestrial > Soil > Wetlands > Peat ... | reverse complement strand
GGATCGAGTGGCCGAGGGGGCTCGAGTTGATCGCGTCGGCGCGCGATAGTGCGGCGCCGCTGCTGTCGGAGATCGCCGACTCGCTGCCGTCCGAATACGTCCCGTCGACAGGTTGACGGTACGGCCGGTGTCGCGCCGGCCCAATACCATTGTCCGCGCAGGTGCGCTCCCGTCTCGCCGTCACACCCGACCAATATCGCCGCGTCTCCTACTGCGCGCTCGCCGCGCTGACGCTGATCGTGCTCACCGGCGCGGCGGTCCGGCTGACCAGCTCCGGCCTCGGCTGCTCCAATTGGCCGAAATGCGGTGGCACGCCCCTGCCGCCGCTCAGCTCGCATGCGCTGATCGAGTTCGGCAACCGCGCGATCTCCGGGATCGTCGGCGTGCTGACCGGCGTCGCCGCGGTGCTCGCGTTCACGCGCCGGCCGTTCCGGCGCGACCTGGCCTGGCTGGCGGTGCTGCTGCCGCTCGGCGTGGTCGCGCAGGCGGTGCTCGGCGGCTTCACCGTTCGCGAGCACCTTGCCCCGGGGTTCGTGATGGCGCATTTCGGCCTGTCGATGATCCTCCTGGTCGCTGCGGTCGCGCTGGCATGGCGCAGCACGTACGAGCCCGGTTCGCGGCCCCGCTCGACTGACCGGCTGTCCGTCTGGTCGGTCCGCGCGCTGGCGCCGCTCGCAGCGCTGACGATCTTCGCCGGCACGGCTGCCACGGCCGCGGGACCCCATTCGGGCGGCACCGTGGGCCAGCACGTCCATCGCCTGCACTTCAAGGGTGCGGACACGCTGATGTGGATCGTTCACCGGCACGCGACGATCGCGGCGCTGTTCGGGATCGCCGTGATCGGGGTCTGGCTGCTGCGGCGCCGGCGCGGGGCCTCCGGCGAGGCGCTCGAGCCGCTGACCGTGCTCGGCGTGCTGCTCGCCGCGCAGGGCCTGGTGGGGAGCGTCCAGTACGAGCTGGCGCTGCCGGCCGACATCGTGTGGGTCCACGTGACGCTGGCGACGCTGTGCTGGCTGGCGGTGTTGTGGGCCGTCGCGATGGAGGGTCGGCTGGTGCCGCGCATGGCGCCCGCGCGGGCTGCGGACCCGCGGGTGGCGGCGCGGGAGCTCGAACCCGTCGCCCCTGGGTCATAAGCGCGGCGCAGGCGTCGTTCGTCTCGCCGCGCGGACGCGACGATCCCGTGTGTGACACTCGCTACGATCGGCGGCGAATGGTTCCCGAACGCCATCCGACAGCGTCGCCACCGAGCGTCCGCGGCGCCGATGCATCGCTGAGCATTCTGGTCGTCGACGATGAGTCGGACCTGCGCGAGATGCTCACCCGCTCGTTCTCGCGCGAGGGTCATCGCGTGATGGCGGTCGCGGATGGAAGGTCCGCGGTCGATCGCGCGAGCACCGATCACTTCGACATCGTCCTGCTGGACGTCGCCCTCGGCCCCGGACCGGACGGGTACGAGGTGTGCCGCACGCTTCGCGGCCGGCGCAACGTGGTCCCGATCATCATGCTCACGGCGCTCGACTCGGAGGCCGACGCGGTCCTCGGTCTCGAGGCCGGCGCCGATGACTACGTGACCAAGCCGCTCGGGCTCGCCGAGCTTCGCAGCCGGATCCGAGCGGTGCTCCGGCGCTCCGGGACGCGAGCGATCGGCGACGAGGTGCTGAACGTCGGCCCGATCGCGCTCGATCGCGCACAGCGCGAGGTGACGATGGACGGCAAGTCGGTACGCCTGACGTTCTCCGAGTTCGAGCTGCTCGACGCGCTGATGGCCGACCCCGGGCGGCTGTTGAACCGCCAGGAGCTGCTGCGCGCGATCTGGGGCGACAGCGCATACCGCGACCCGCGAGCGATCGACGTCCACATCCGCCATCTACGCGAGAAACTCGAGCCCGAGCCCGACAAGCCGCGCTTCATCCTCACGGTGCGTGGGGCGGGCTACCGCCTCCGGGTGGCATAGCGATGCGACGGCACCCATGGCGTGGTGCGCTGGGTCTGCGCGGCCGAATCGTCGGTGCGGTGCTCGTCACCGCCGTGGCCACCCTGGTTGTGGCTGCGGTCGCATTGCTCGGGCCGCTGGAGCACGTGCTGCGCAACGCGGAGCTGAACACGCTCAAGAAAGAGGTCACCGGGAACACCAGCTCGAGCTTCACGCAGCAGGACCTAGCGCTGCTCATACCCCACTACAACACCCACCTGTCGCCTGCTCGTCATCACACGGAGCTCGAAGAGGCGATCACGGCGCAACAGGTGGAGTTGGCCGCGCAGGCGAGGATTGTCCACAACGACGTGTTCAGGATCGCGAGAAGCGTCGGACAGCGAATCGGTGCCAGCGAAGTCGCCCTGCTCGCGTATCCGCAGCGATCGGGATCGCCGCGGCTGATCCTGGCGTGGCCCGATGAGGACCTGGCGCAAGCCGACATCTACGACGACGTCGCCAAGGTGTCCCGCGCTCGGCGACCCGCCGCCGTCTACAGCTTCGGCTCGATCGACGGCACCCAGTACGCGCGCGCCGCGATCCCGTTCACGGCGCCCGGTGCGGACCCCACGTCGCCGCTCCAGCACTGGGTTCTGGTCGTGCGCAAGCGGCTCAACGAGGTCAGCGCGGCGGTCGCCTCGGTTCGAACCGCGTTCGTGTACGCGGCGCTTGCCGGCCTCGCGATCACGCTCGTGTTCGCGATTCCGCTCGCCGACAGGGTCGTGCGGCGGCTACGGCGACTGCGCCAAGCCGCGGTTCAGCTCACCGTCGAAGGCTCGGGCGTCGACGTGCCGGTCGATCGCGCACACGACGAGGTCGGCGACCTCGCGCGGACGTTCGTGACGATGCAAGAACGGCTCCATCAGCAGGAGGAAGCCAGGCGCGCGTTCGTCGCGACCGCATCGCACGAGCTCCGCACGCCGCTCGCATCGCTCGACGGCATTCTCGAGTTGTTGGAGGACGATCTGCGCAGTGGCGACCCCGACCTCGATGACGCGGTCTCGCTGCTCGAGCGGGCCCGCGGGCAGTCGCGGCGCCTCGGCCGTCTCGCCGCAGACCTCCTCGATCTGAGCCGGATCGACGCCCAGGTCGAGTTGCGCTCCGAGCCGGTCGAGCTGAGCGAGCTGAGTCGAGCGGTGCTGGCCGAGTTCGAGCTCGGCACGGGCGAACGCGGGATCGCGATCGGCTTGGATGACTCGCCGGGGTGGGTGTGGGCGCTCGGCGATCCCGGCAGCGTGGCGCGGATCCTACGGATCCTGCTCGACAACGCGGTCCGCATGAGTCCGGACGGAGGCGAGATCACGGTCGAGCTCCGAAACGGCTCACGGGCCTCGCTGAGCGTGCGCGATCACGGTCCGGGGGTCGCCGCGGACGAGCGCGAGTTGATCTTCGAGCGCTTCAAGCGCGGCCGGGACACCGCCGGACGGGCAGGTTTCGGGCTCGGCCTCGCGATCGGGCGCGAGCTCGCCGAGCGGATGCGCGGGGAGCTCGTGCTCGAGGAGTCCGACGGCCCCGGCGCGACGTTCACGCTGCGCCTGCCGGCGACCGAGGCCCCGAGTGAAGACCGGCTCGCGACCGTGTAAGCACCGGTTGGCGACCGTGTAAGCACCGGTTGGGTAGCGAGGGCACCCTCTTCCCGAGCCGCTGAGCGGCGCTGATCGCGCAAAGTGCGGGTGGGCGGCCCTCGTTGCCCGCGCATCGACTCTGGCAGCATGGGAGCGATGGACGAACGCGAGCTGAACTCGCTGCTCGAGCTGGACGATCGTCACTGGTGGTACCGCGGCCGGCGGCGGGTGATCAGGGGCGAACTGGATCGTCTACCGCTGGCGGCGGCATCCCGAGTGCTCGACGCCGGGTGCGGATCCGGCCGGACGCTCGACGAGCTGCAGGACTACGGCGACGTGTACGGGATCGAGCTCGACCCCAAGGCCGCCGAGCTCGCCCGCTCGCGCGGGCGCGGCGAGGTCCAGGTCGGCAGGCTCGAGCAACTCCCCTGGGACGACGGGTTCTTCGACCTGATCACGTGCCTGGACGTGATCGAGCACACGCCGGACGACCGGGTTGCGCTGCTCGAGGTCAGGCGCGTGTGCAAGCCAGGCGGCTTCCTGGTCGTGACGGTGCCCGCCTACCAGGCGCTGTGGTCGTTGCACGACGTCGTCAACCACCACTATCGCCGCTACACGCGCGACATGTTGCGGCGGGCGGCGACGGGCGCCGGCTGGCGGGTGCAGCGGATGTCCTCGTTCAACAGCCTGCTGCTCGGCCCGGCGGCTGCGTTCCGGCTGCTTCAACGGCGCCAGCTGCGCCGGCCCCATCACGACGACTACACCCCGGAGCTTACGCTGGGTCCGACGTGGCTGAACACGGTGCTGGAGCGGCCGTTGCAAATCGAGGCCCGCTGGCTGGCGCGAGGAGGAAAGCTGCCGGCGGGGCTGTCGCTGATGGCGGTGCTCGAGAATCCCGGACCGCAGGCGTGAGGATCGGCCTCGCGGCCATCTTCGGCATCTCGAGCCAGCTCGGGTACCTGCTTCCGGCGATCATCGGGCTGGAGTCGATGGGGATACCGTCTCCCGGAGAGACGGCGCTCGTGCTCGCGGCGATTCTCGCCAGCCAGGGCAAGCTTCAGATCTGGCTGGTGATCTTGATCGGCGTCGCGTCGGCAATCGTCGGCGACAACCTCGGCTATCTGCTCGGCCGCCGGTTCGGCCGTGAGGTGTTTGTGGCGCCGGGGCCGCTGCACGCGCATCGGGTGAGGGCGATCGCCGCCGGCGACCGGTTCTTCGAGCGTCACGGACCGAAAGCGGTGTTCCTGGCGCGGTGGATCGCGCTCGTGCGGTTCGCGGCTGCCTGGCTGGCGGGCATCAACAGGATGCGCTTCAGGGAGTTCTTCTTCTGGAACGCCCTCGGCGGCATCACCTGGGGGATCACCTACGGGCTCGCCGGCTACTTCGGCGGGCACGCAGCGGGCAAAGTGCTCTCGCGGGTCGGCCTGGTCGGGGCGGCGATCCTGGTCGCGATCGTGGTGTTCGGCTACTTGTACGTCAAGGTGCGCGAACGGCGCGCGGTTGGCCGGGCCGACTGAACGGTCCGCACACCGCCGGGCACGACCGCCCCCGTCGCGGTGGCTCGCCTCGCGCGGGGATGTCTTCTGGGCGATCGTGACGGTCGCGCTGGCTTCGGCGGGCGCCGTCTGGACGCTGCGGTTGTGGCGAGGCGATCTGCGCATCCCTTTCAGTTACGAGAACGACGGCCAGTTCTACGCGGTGCTCGTCAAGGAAGTGATCCACGGCTGGTACTTCACGAACCCGCGGCTCGGCGCGCCGTTCGGGTCTGAGTTGCTCGACTTTCCCCAGGGCGCGGACCAGCTGAATTTCGTGTCCGTCAAGGTGCTCGGGCTCCTGTCCTCGGACTGGGCGCTGGTGATGAATCTGTTCTTCCTGCTCAGCTTCCCTCTCGTCGCGCTGAGCGCGTACGCGGTCATGCGCCGGCTTGGGGCGTCGCGACCGTCCAGCACGCTCGGCGCGACGCTGTTCGCGCTGCTTCCCTACCACTTCAGACAGGGCGAGTTCCACCTGTTCTTGTCGGCCTATTACGCGGTCCCCCTGGGGTGTTACCTGGTGATCGCCACCTACCGGGGAGACCCGCTGTTTGCGCGGACCGCAACCGGCGGACGAGGCGGAATCGCCGCCTGGGCGTCGCGGCGTTCGCTGGCGACGTTGGCGCTGTGCTGCCTGATTGGATCGGCGGACCTCTATTACGCCGCGTTCACGATCGTGCTGCTCGCGTTCGCGGCCGTCGTGTGCTGCCTGCTGCGCCGCAGCTGGCGAGTGCTCGCCGGCGGGCTGATACCGGCCACGATCATCCTGGCGGTCGTCGTCGTCAACATCTCGCCGAGCCTGATCTACCGCGCTTCGCACGGAACCGACTCGCAGGCGTTCATTCGCGCTCCCGCCCAGAGCAAGCAGGGCAGCCTGAGGCCCGGCGATCTGCTGCTGCCGCTCAGCCACGACCGAATCGCCGCGCTCGGTCGCCTGCGCCGAAGCTACTCCGGACCGCTCGCGCCGCCCGAGTTCGCGAGCTCCGAGGGAGAGTCGGCGACCCTCAAGTTGCTCGCCGGCGCGGGCTTCGCGTGGCTGGTCGTGGCGCTCGTGCCGGCCGCAGTCGGAGGCGTCCGCGGCCGGGATCTCGGGGGCAGGTTCGCGCCGATCGCCGCGGCCGCCCTGTCGGCGTTCATGTTCGCGACCGTGGGTGGCACCGCGCTCGCGTACCTGCTGAGCCCGGACATCCGCGAGTGGATGCGGCTGTCGATCTTCATTGGCTTCTTCTCGTTGCTCGCGGTGTCGCTGCTGCTGGACCAGCTCGGCGCTCGCGTGCGACGCCGGCGGGGCGGGTGGATCGCGTTCGCGGTGCTGCCGGTCGGGATCGGATGCCTGGCGTTCCTCGACCAGACCTCGTCGGAGTTCATTCCCCCCTACCGCGAGCTGGCCGTCCACTACCACAGCGACCAGGCCTTCGTCGGTGCGATCGAGCGCCGACTTCCGCCGGGAAGCGCGGTGTTCGAGCTCCCGTACATGCCCTGGCCCGAGCCCGGCTTTGTGAACCGGATGACGAGCTTCGCCCCGGCCCGCGGGTATCTGCTCGCGAGCTCGCTGCGGTGGAGCTATGGAGGGATGCGCGGACGCCCGGCCGATTGGCAGGCCCAGCTCGACGGCCAGCCGGCGGGAGTCCTCGCCGCCGCCGCCGTGGCGGCGCGGTTCGACGGCATCTACATCGACCGGCTTGGTTATGCCGGCTCGGCGGCATCGCGGCTCGAGCAGACACTGTCGCGGCTGCTCGGTGTGGGGCCGATGGTCAGCCGCGACGGCCAACTGTCGTTCTTCGACGCCCGCGCCTATGCGAGGAGACTGCGCGCCGAACTGGGGCCGGAGCGATGGAGCGCGCTCGGCCGGGCCACGCTGTATCCGGTCCGGCTCGACGCTGGACGAGGCGTGCGGTCGCCGCCGACGCGAGAGTTCCCGACTACGGGTGTCGGGATCCACGGTCCGGTCCAGATACGCCGACGGGGGGAGCTCGAGGCTCACAGCCCGGCCGCGGGCGAGCGCAGCGCGATCTTCACCGCTCGGCTGTCGATCGCCGGTCCCGCTGCGGCGGTGATGATTCGATATCCGAACGGTCGCGTGGTGACGGTGATCGTGGGCAGCCGGCCGGTCGGCGTCTGCGGCGTGCTGGACATCGGCCGCACTGTCCCGATCGCGTTCGCGGTCGGAGGACTCGCACCGCTGCGCATCGACGGGGCACGGCTCACGGACACGGCCTACCGGCCGGTTCTCGCGCCTGGTGCGTGCGGTCGGTAATCCGGACGCGCCGCTCCCGGACCCGGGCCGCGCCTGCTTTCCGCCGACGCCCTCGCGGCTAGGCTTGCTGTCCGCCGACACCCTGGGGCTCGAGGTCCAGCGCGCAGGAGTTGATGCAGTAGCGGAGCCCCGTGGGAGCGGGTCCGTCGTCGAACACGTGGCCAAGATGTCCTCCGCAGCGGCGGCAGAGGACCTCGGTGCGCTCCATGAACAGGCTGCGATCTCGCCGCAGCTCGATGTTCTCCGCGACCGCGGGCTCGTAGAAGCTCGGCCAGCCGGTCCCGGAGTCGAACTTCGTGTCCGAGCCGAACAACTCCGCGCCGCACCCCGCGCACCTGTATGTCCCGTCATCCTTGACATCGACGTACTTACCCGTGAACGGACGCTCGGTCCCATGCGCGCGCAGCACGTCGTACTGGTCGCGGCTCAGGCGCTCGCGCCACTGCTCGTCGGTCATCTGCACTTCACGTTCTGGATCTGTCTTCATCGCGCTGACGTTAGCGTGTGGCCGTTGGGATCGGCTGAACCGGGATGGAATTCCGGGAAGCCGATGGGCGGTGGACGCCGGGCGGCCGAGGACGTGTGTACGGGGGCGCGCCGCGTCACGCAGGCTTGTATGCGCAGCGCGCGGGCGAGCCGGAAGTGAGCAGCTCGATCACGAGGCTCGACCAGCCGAAGTCGACCGCGCCCAAGCCGTCGCCGGTGTACGGATCGTAATACTCGCGCAGGCCCTCGGTGCGAACGGCGCCGGCGACCCGCGCGGCCAATTCTCCCGCCTGCTCGGCATATCCGAGACGAACAAGTCCGAGCCACACAAGCCATGCCGCGTTGATCCACGTGGGCCCGCGCCAGTATCGCTTCAGCCTCAGGATGCCGACGTCGTCGCGGGAGAAGCTCGGGTCGCTTGCCGCAACCGATGGCGGCGGGACCGGCAGCCAGAATTGCCGCGGATCGAGCAGGTGCTCCTCGACGAGCCGCCGGCCGATCGGCTCGGGGAGGTCGGGCAACGCGAGCGGGGCGAGCGCGGTCCACGTCAACGCTGGCGTTCGGACCGGTTCCGGCACCGACAGGGGCCGGAACAGCCCGCGATCCGCGTCGTACATGCGCGCGACGATCGTCGACGTGAGCGAGGCGCGCCCGAGCGCAAGCCGCGAGAGGTTGTAGAGCACATTGGTCATCACCTCGCAGCACACGGGTCCACCCGCCGCGGCGATCCGGCGCAGGTCGAAACCAAGCCGCCTGTTTCGCCGCACGAGCAGCACGAATCCTGGCATGCCATGGGCCCGGTTGCCCCAGATCGCGTCGAACTGGGGCGAAGCATCCAATCCCGATTCGTCCGGTTGCACGATCCACAGCAGCCCATCCCCGTCGAGGTCTCGGTGCGCCTCGAGCCAGTCGTAGTGGCGGACGATCGCGGGAACCTCCGCCGGCTCCCCGACCGAGATCCGCCATGCCCACGCGAGCAGCGGCGGCTGGATGCTCGCGGTCATCGCCGCGTTCGGGGAGCAAACGTTGTATGTGAACCGGCGCCGGCCGGTCAGCGGTGTGTTCCAGAAGATCGTGTGACCAATGAACCCGTCGGCGCGCTGCGCGGCGAGCAGCGACTCGAGCTCCCGGCGGGAGCGAGCGGGCTCGAAATGCCGCCACACGATCGCGGTGAAGCTGGAGTCCCAGTACCACTGCCACGGGTATTGGCCAGGGCTCGGGCACGTGTAGCCGAACGGCACCGCGTCTGCGTGCCGCACCCCCTCGCGCCAGTTCTGGCGCAGGATCCGCTCGCAGGCGACGCGGATATCAGCGATGTCGCGTGCTGCGAGCATGCGCGCGGCATGCTGCCATGCGCGGGCCCGCTCGGCCCCGCCTCGGCCGCCGGGCAGCGGGCGATCGGTGCCGCGCGGGCGCGCACGCCGGCGTTCGCCGCGCCCGCGTCCCGAACAGCCGCCGGGTCCACCCGGGCACTGCGGCCTGCGGTCCGTCCGGGCGATGACTTAGCGTGCCGAACGCGTGTTCGGCACGATCTCCGCCCCTGCGTCACCCCAGACGACCGCCTGGCTCGATCAGCTCAACCCGGAGCAACGAGCGGCGGCCACCCACCCGGGTGGACCGCTGTTGATCCTCGCCGGCGCCGGCACGGGAAAGACCACGACGCTCTGTGGCCGCGTCGCCTGGCTGATCAGCGAGGGGGTGGCGCCCGAACGGATCATGCTGCTGACGTTCACGCGCCGCGCCGCGCGCGAGATGCTCCAGCGCACGCGAGCGCTGGTCACGGTACCGCGCGGCTCGGGCGGCGTCGTCGGGGGAACGTTTCATTCGGTCGCGCACCGATTCGTGAGGATCCACGCGTCGGCGCTTGGCCTGGAGCGCGGGTTCGGTGTGCTCGATGCAGGCGATGCGGCCGATCTCCTCGATCTGATCCGTGAGGAGCACGGCCACGCGCAGAGCGCCCACCGCTTCCCCAAGAAGAGCACATTGCTCGACATCTACTCGCGGACGGTCAACGCCCAACGAACGCTGTCCGAGGTCGTGGCCGAGAGCTTTCCCTGGTGCGAACAGTACGTCGAGCAGATCGCTGCGTTGCTGAAGGCTTACACCGCACGCAAGCGCGTGCTCTCGGTGCTCGACCTCGATGACCTGCTGCTGTACTGGCGCGCGCTCGCCGCCGACGACGTGATTGGGCCGGCGATCGACGACACGATCGATCACTTGCTGATCGACGAGTACCAGGACGTCAACTCGCTTCAGGTCGAGATCGTGCGCGGGGTGCGGCGCGAGCGGCGCGCGGTGACTGCCGTCGGCGATGACCTGCAGGCAATCTACGGCTGGCGCGCGGCGTCGGCCGAGCACATCCTTCGATTTCCGAGCTTGTTTCCCGAAGCGGCGGTTCTCACGCTCGAGCGCAACTACCGCTCCTCGCAGAGGATTCTGGACACCGCCAACGAGGTGGCAGCGCAAGCGTCGCGTTCGTACCCGAAGCGGCTGCGTGCCGACGGCGCGAGCATCGCGAGTTCGAGTTCGGCGCCCCCCGGGGGCGAGCCGCCGGGGGGCGGGAAGCGGCCCGAGCTGATCTTCTGTCGCGACGAATCGGCGCAGGCGGCGGAGGTGTGCGACCGCGTGCTGGGGGCGCGCGAGTTGGGCATGGAGTTGCGCCAGCAGGCGGTCCTGATGCGGGCCTCGCACGACGGCGACATGCTCGAGCTCGAGCTCACGCGCCGGAGGATCCCGTTCGTGAAGTACGGCGGCCTGCGGTACCTGGAGGCGGCACATGTCAAGGACCTGATCGCGCTGTTCCGGCTGCTCGACAATCCCGCGAACGAGCTCTCCTGGTTCCGGGTCCTCCAGCTGATCGAAGGCGTCGGCCCCGTGACCGCGCGCCGCGCTCTCGATCTGATGGTCGGCGGGCCCGCGGCCGAGCCGCTCGCGGCCTGGCCGCGGGCCAGGGAGCGGTTGCCGGCGGCGGCCCGGCCGGCGGCGGACTCGCTGATCGAGGCCCTGAGCCTGGCGCGCGGCTCACCGGCCGCGGGCGTCCAGGCGGAGGCGCTGCGCGACGCGCTGGCCCCGCTGATCCGCAGCCGGTATCCCGACGGTCCGGTGCGGATGCAGGATCTGGACCAGCTCGTTGCCGCCGCACGGGAGTCCAGCGACTTGACCCACTTCGTCGCCGAGCTCGCGCTCGACCCGCCGCAGTCGAGCTCGGACCTAGCCGGCCCGCCGCACCTCGACGACGACTACCTGGTGCTGTCGACGGTCCACTCGGCCAAGGGCCTCGAGTGGGGCGCGGTGCACGTGCTCGCGCTGTACGACGGCAACTTCCCCGCCTGCATGTCGGCCGGGACGAGCGAAAGCGTCGACGAGGAGCGGCGGCTGCTGTACGTGGCGCTGACGCGCGCCCGGCGGCAACTGGTCCTCTATGTCCCGGTGCGCTACTACCACCGTCCGAAGGGCGTCGACGACGCGCACGGCTACGGCAAGCCGTCGCGATTCCTGACCGAGGAGGTACGGCGAACGTGCGACGTGACCCGGCCGGTGGACGCGCTTGCGGCCTCCGGGCGGTCGAACGGGGGGCCGCGGAGGATCACCGTCTCCGTCGACGGCCTGTTCCGGTAGGCGCCTGTCTCCCGTGACCGGCTGATCTGGCCCGCGCGGCCGAGCGGCGAAGCGGCCGACGGTCCGGCGTGCGTCTCCGCGGAAAACCAACGGTGAAACAACTCCGCGCTCGACGAGCAGCTCGCGCGCGCCGGGTCGCCCCGGCAAGGTTCCGATCGTGCGCTTCGCCTCACCACCGAGGTGACGGCTCGGGTGGGTCGGGATCGCGCGCGACCGGCCGCTGCGGATCGGTGATCCACTCGCTCCAGGAGCCGGCATAGAGCGCGGCGCGATAGCCCGCGAGCTCGAGCGCCAGCACCTCGTGGGCGGCGCTGACCCCGGAGCCGCAGTACGCGCCCAGCTCGATCCCGTCCTCGATGCCGAGCTCCTGAAACGCGGCGCGGAGCTGGGCCGGCTCGAGGAACCGGTCCGAGCGGTCGGTGTTCTCCGACGTCGGCAGGTTGAGCGCGCCGGGGATGTGTCCGGCGACCGGATCGATCGGTTCGATCAGGCCCCGATAGCGCTCGGGTGCCCGTGCGTCGAGCAGGATCCCGTTCGCGGCGGTCTCGGCCGCCCGATCTGCATCGAGCAGAGCCATGGCACCCGGTCGGGCGGTGAAATCACCGCGCTCGACGGGTGGAACCGCGGCTTCGACTTCCAGCTCGTAACCGGCTGCGATCCACGCGCCGAGTCCCCCATCCAGGACGGAGGTTCGTTGATGGCCGAAGTAGCGCAGCAGCCACCATGCTCGAGCGGCTGCGATCGAGCTGGCAGCGTCGTAGACGACAACCGCGCGGTCGTTCGCCACGCCTGCCGACCGCATCGCGGCCTCGAACGCCTCCGCGCTCGGCAGTGGATGGCGCCCGCCCGCGCCGGGTGCAGCGGACAGCTGTTCGTCGAGGTCGATGAAGGTCGCGCCAGGGATGTGGCCTCGAAGGTATGCCTCTCGCTCGGCACCGGTTGCCAGCTGCCAGCGAACGTCGAGCAGCGTCGGCCTCGATTCCCGTGAGGCAAGCAACTCGGCGGCCAGGTCGTCGGCCGTGATGAGTGGTGTCGGGAACGGTGGGGCGGGCGCAGCGGTGATTTCAGGGCAGCGTAGCCGGATGCCCGGCCGGCGAGCCCCTCGGCCCGGCTCGACGCTCGCAGGTCAGCCGAGGTGTGCGAAACAGCGGGTGTCTACCGAGGGTGTCGCGTGGCTGCTGCTGGGCCACCGACGGGTGTCATCGTCGCTGCACCGGAACTGCCGGAGCCACTTGATCATCGGTGCCAATCTCGATCACGGGATGCGCGGAGGGTTTGAGCCAGCGAAGAACCTCGAGAAGCTGCTGCTCGCGAATGGCGACGCACCCCTCCGTCGCGCCACCGACCCAGCTGTGCAAAAAGATCCCCGAGCCCGGCGCGGTGGCGCCGGCGCGAATCGGATTCATGTTGAACTGGATGACAGCGAAATACGGGGACGCGACGGTTTCGGTCCACAATGCCTCCGACCAGGACGCGAACGCCGGCGTGACCCCGACTGTTGATGCGGAGTCGACATGGCAACTGGCAGGGCTGGTAGTGTCAAGCCGCCAGGGACGGGCAGAAGGGCGGTGCGAGTGCGACCTCCTTCGGGACAACGAACCAGAGGCGACACGATGAACAACAGTAGCCGTCGTCAACGCGTTCGCGGATCGGCACAGTGCGGTCGGCGCCCGCGAGCCTCCGCGGAGCGGCATGCCGCTTCCCCCTCGTTGCTATCGATGCCTCGGGTGTCGAGCAAGTTCGCGGCGCTCGTAGCGAGTGCCGCGATCCTACTCATGTGGTGCGCGCAATCGAGGGCTGCAACCCCCGTACCGGCCGCACCTCAGCCGCTGGCACTCGTGGATGTTGCCGTCGCCACGCTGTGGCTGCAGCCGGCCCAAACTCGGCCGCTCGACGGCCCCTCGCTCGCCAACCCAGTCCGGCTGAGCGCGTGGCTCGGCGCGATGGGCACCGCGCAGCGTCGCTGGCTGACTGGCCGGCTCGTCACCCAGGCGCTCTACGGTCAGCAAGTTGTGGTGCTGGCTCGGCGAGGCGCGTGGGACGAGGTCTCGCTCACCAAGTATCTCCCAACCCCGACCGGGTTGAGCTACCCCGGTTGGCTGCCCGCGCGCCAGCTGGTCGCAGCCTCCGCCTCGACCCCGAGTTCGGTGGCGCTCGTCACCCGACCCACGGCGTGGTTGGTCCAGCGCACGGCAACCGGAAACGCTGGCCGACGGTTGCTGCTTCTGAGCTACAACACGAGGCTGCCGGAGCTCGGTCAGACCGGAGCATGGATCATCGTGCAGACACCCACCGGCGCCCCAGCGCTGATCGCTCGCTCGGCGGTGGGCATCCGCACGGTAGGCACGGCAATACTGCCTCCCACCGGCCAGCAGCTCGTGAAGGCCGCCGAGCAGTTCCTCGGCGTGCGCTACCTCTACGCGGGGACCTCGGCGTTCGGCTTTGACTGCTCCGGTCTGACCTACGCCGTGTACGACGCCTTCGGCATCCTCTTGCACCGCGCCGCCAACCTGCAAGCCGAGGCTGGCCAGCCGGTGGCGCGGCGAGCGCTCGAGCCGGGTGACCTGGTCTTCTTCGCTACCGACCCGCCATCACCTGCGATCTCGCACGTCGCCATGTATGTCGGCGGCGGACGCATCATCGAAGCTCCGGACGCAGCCGGCGCCGTGCACATCATCCCCCTGACCGCATTAGGTGACGAGTACGTCACTGCGCGCCGCTACATACCCGCCAACTGAGGGCCCGACGCGCTCGAGACACGCGCGAATTCGTCGCCCGCACTTCCCCTCGGCGGGAAGTCTCGATCGTCACCGGCGGCGAGGTTGCGCCAGCTAGGCCGCCTCGGGGAGCGGCCGTCCGAACATCGGACCGAGCTTCGCGGCGACCATGAGGTCACCATCGAGCTCCAACCGCCCGCCCATGAGCAGCGTGGTCGGCTGTTCCGCGCCGACGCTGAGGCGGACGAAGTCGACGACGGTGAGCTTGACCGTCAGCGCCGTGTCGGGTGGGTAGCCCACGGAAGGGATCGCCGCCGATGGCGTGATCCGCATGCCCCAGCGATCGACGGCCCCGTCCTGTCGGGACAGCTCGTAGCCGATCGTCCCTTCGAACCCGTCAGCAGCGGCGGGCACGAAGTCCCGGCTCATCGCGCCGAAGATGATGCGAATGCCGGGCCAGCTGCCGAGCGTCCGCTCGAGCGTGGGGTCGCTGAGTCGCGCCGCCACGGCTGAGACCAAGTTCGTGAGCAGCTTCACAATCCGGGCGACTAGGTCGTTGATCATGCAAGTCCTTCGCTTTCGTTGTCGGTTGAGCGCCGGAGATGGCCGAACGCTACAGCGCAGGCGTGCGCGTAGCCATCACGGGCCCGATCGGGACGATTGCAGTCTGTCCTCTGGGCGCTCGCGCATGAGTCGCGTGGGTGGTTCGATGCCCGTCAGTGTTCGTATGAACTACGCGGAGCCGCTGGCGGCTGAGCCGGGCGGCGGGCCCGACGGAGTCAGCGAGGCCGCGCGAGCCAGCAGCACCGCCACCGGCGCCACGAACACACCGATGCTGAGAATTCCGACCAGACAGAAGGCGCCCAGGACCCACACGCATGCCCACGCGACATAGCCGCTGACGCGACCGCCACGGGTGCACTTACGCCGCAGCGCAATCCACACCGCCACGCTCGTGACGGCCGGCACTGCCACGACGAGCAACACGCCGCGGCCGTTCTCGTCCACCAGCGTCGCCGGCCCGTAAACGGGCGCCACCAACGCCGCGATCAGCAACCCGATGCTCCACGCGAGCGCGAGCACCGTGAATACGAACGCTCGGCGGCCCGGAGGGGAAGGCATCGGTGTCATGTCTGAAGCCTACTCCCGTTCCACAAGCCGGACCCGCGATTCGCGCACCCGGTGGGAGCGCCGGGAGCCGTTCTCCTGACTACGCGACAAATGACACTTGGAAAGCCGGCAAACGTCTGCAAGGTCAGATTCACACCATAGTTACACGGGATTATCCATGCTTAAGCCTGATCCGATACACCAGATCGCGAAGATCCATGCGAGTAGAGAATGAAATGAACGTCTGTCGCAGCTGCAAGACGCCGATCATCTGGGCGATTTCGGCGACGACTAGAGCGCCGATGCCAGTCGACTCCGAACCAGATCCGTGTGGCAATATCCGGCTCGAGCCGCGCACGTCCCTGGGAACAATGGGGCGTGCGATTGTCGTACCGACGTCCGAACGCATCCAACACCGCGGCCGGTTGCACCGCTCGCACTTCGCGAGCTGCCCACACATGGCACACCGTCGGCGAGCATGAGCGCTGCTCGGGCCGATCTGGCTGATCGCTGATCCGGGATAGGGCCGCGCGCGGGTTTCGGGACAGTCAGACCGAGATGAGCCTGGTGACACAGGGGCCCGCCGAGCTACGCGTGGACGACCGGCTGTAGTTGTTGTTCGGGCGCTGCGGCTGTGGCTTGGTCGCGTTGCCTGAAGAATTCGGCGCCTTCGATGCTGATCCGGGGGACGACCCGGTCGAGCCAGCGGGGCATGTACCAGTTGATCTTGCCCATCAGGGTCATCAGCGCGGGTACCAGTAGGCAGCGCACGACGGTGGCGTCGAGGATCACGGCGACCGCGAGCCCGATTCCGAATTGCTTGACGGTGGGGTCGCCGTTGAGTACGAAGCTGCCGAACACGAACACCATGATCAGCGCCGCGGCGGTGATCACGCGGGCGCTGGTGACCAGGCCGCGGACGACCGAGGTCTTGTTGTCGTCGCCGGCGTGGACGTGCTCTTCGATCTGGCTGACGAGGAACACCTCGTAGTCCATCGAGAGCCCGAACAGGATCGCGAACATGAACAGCGGCACGTAGGAGACGACCGGGACCTTGCCGGGCAGTCCGATCAGGCCGCTGAGCCAGCCGAACTGGAACACCGCGGTGAGCACGCCGTAGGAGGCGCCGATCGAGAGGATGTTCATCACCGCTGCCTGGGGTGGGATCACGACGCTGCGGAACGCGAGCAGCAGCAGGATCATGCTGAGCCCGATCACGACCAGGATCTGGAGCGGGAGCTTGTTCGAGATCTGCGACGCGAGGTCGTCGTAGCTGGCGGTCGTGCCGCCGACCTCGGCGGTCATGTTGGTCCCCTGCTCGGCCTTCGGGATCGTGCTGTTGCGCAGCGTGTCGACCAGGTTCGTGGTCGCTGTCTCGGCCGGCCCGGCGTTGGAGATCGCGTTGAAGTACGCGGTCGTGCCGGCCTTGTCGAGCTGCACCGGCGTGACCGTCGCGACCCCCGACGTCGACGCGACGTCCTTTTGCAGGCTCTGCAGCCGCGAGTCGCTGGTGCTCGCGGCCGGCGACCCGAGCGACGCGACGACGATCAACGGCCCGTTGACCCCCGGGCCGAAGTTCTCCGAGATCAGGTCGTACGCGCGACGGGCGGTGGTCGAGGTCGACAGCGCGGCCGTGTCCTGCTGCCCCAGGCTGAGCGACAGCAGCGGGATCGCGAGCGGAATCAGGATCGCCAGCGCCGCCAGACCCGCGACCAGCGGCCGCTTGCCGATCTCGCCCGCCCACTTCGCCCACACACCGCGCTGCGCCTGCTCGTCGGTCGCCGGCCGCCGCACCCGCAGCGAATAGATCCGCGGCCCCAGCACGCTCAGCAGCGCGGGCAACAGCGTCAGCGCCGCCAGCACCGCGACCACGACCGCGATCGCCGCCATCAACCCCATCGTCGTGACCAGCGGAATCTGCGCCACCGCCAACGACACCAGCGCGATCGTGACCGTGCACCCGGCGAAGAACACCGCCCCGCCCGAGGTCGCCGCCGCCCGCGCGACCGACTCCCGCAACTCCAGCCCATCGTCCAAGCCGCGGAAGTGACGCGTGACGATGAACAACGAATAGTCGATCCCCACCCCCAGACCGATCATCGTCGCCAACGTCGGCGCGACCGTCGGCACCGCCACCACATGCCCCAGCATGCGGATGATCGCCAGCGTGCCCGCCAACCCGAACACCGCGCTCACGATCGGCAACGCCATCGCCGCCACCGTCCCGAACGTGAACGTCAAGATCACCATCGCCGCGATGATCCCGATCAACTCGCTCGACTCGGTCGCGGGCTTGGAGACCTTCTGCCCCAGCTGACCCCCCGTCTCCACCTCGAGCCCCGCCGCCTGCGCCGGCCTCGCCGCCGCATCGATGATCGACTGGGCCTGAGAGACCGACAACGAACCCGGACTGACCGCCAACCCAACCGCCAGATAACCGGTCGACTGATCCTTGCTCAACTGCGACGCGCCCTGCGACGTCAACGGATTGACCACCGACGCCACATCCGGCGCCTTCGCCACATCCGCCGCCGCCTCATTCACCGCACCCGCATACTGCGAATCGGTCAACTTCCCGCTCTTCGCGTGCAACACGATCGGACTGACCCCGTTCGCCTGCGCCGGAAACGACTTCGGCAACGCGTCCGTCGCCTTCTGACTGTTGGTCCCCGGCAACGACAAATTGTCATTCGTGTTATCCCCGAGGCGATGCGACACCGCAACCAGCGCGACCGCCGCCACCACCCACACCCCCAAAACCACGAACCGACGCCTGACGCAGAACCGCGCGACCGCGTACAGCACACCTGTCATGACCGGCCCCTTCCTTCTTGTCAGCGGCTTGGCCGCCGTCTGTGTTTGGCTGGCGCACATCCTCGGCCCAGCCGCCGTCGCTAACAAGAGGGGGAACCCGCGTGTTTTCCCTACCGTTTCGGCGAGGCTGCCCCGAGCGGGTTCGACAGCTACTCGGCGATCGCCGCCCCCACCTGGAAGCGAGACCGGATCCCGAGCTTCTGGTAGGCGCTGCTGAGATGCCGCTCAACTGTCTTCTCGGTCACGAACAGAGCCTGTGCGATCTCGCGGTTCGTGAGCCCTTCGGCCGCTTGACGGCAGACCCGCGACTCCGCCGAGGTCAGTGCGCCTCGCCCGGTCAGCTCGGTACGCGCGCGACGTCCGGGCCCCGCCTGCAGCTCCGCCCGCGCGCGCCCGGCGAGCACGAGGGCACCGCAGTCGTCGGCGAGCCGGATCGCGCGGCGCTGGGCGTCGCGGCCCTCGCGCCGCCGCCCGACGCGGCTCAGCTCGCTCCCGAGATCGGCCAGCGCATGCGCGAGCTCCAGCCGCGACCGGCTGCGCTCGAGGACCGAGATTGCTTCCTGCAGCAACGCCAATCGCTCCTCTCCGCCGATCGCGAGCGCAGCCGCTCGCAGTGACATCCCCAGCGCCCCCGGCGCGCCGACGCGCCGAGCGGCCTCCAGCTGCCCGCGCGCGAGCCTGCGCGCCGCCTCCGCCTCGCCGAGCGAGGCGAGCGCGGGAGCCGCGAACGCCCTCCAGTCGGTCGGCCACAGCAGACCCAGCGCATCGAGCCCGTCGCCGCACCGTTGCAGGTCCGCGACCCCCTCGCGCACCTGGCCCCGGGCGATCCGCAGGCGTCCGCGGGCGATGAGGAAGTCCGCGCCGAAGGTGCGATCCTCCAGGAGCCCGAGCGCTTCTCCTCGGCGTGCGAACTCGACCGCCTCGGCAAGCGCTCCGCGTTCGATCTGCACCACGATCGCCACCGCAGCGAGTTGCAGAGCAACGAAGTGCGGTGGCTCGACCAGCAGTAGCCCCGTCTCGGCTTCGACCTGCGCGTCGTGAAGCGAACCCTGGGCGAGCGCGATCGCCGCCCGCTGCCCGTGGATCAATCCCTCTCTCGCCGCGTGGCCCTCGCGGCGCGCGCCATCCTGCGCGAGATCGAGCAGCCGAAGGGCCACGTCGTAGCGCTCCGCGAGCCGCAGCGTCGCCACGGCGTAGAACCCGGCGTTCGTCGCGGCGGCGGGGGGCAGGCCGGCCGCGAGCGCCGCCTGCACCTCGTCAGCGGCCGCCTCGGCCGAGCCCCCCTGAAGCAGCTGCTCCTGGGCCGTGTGGATTCTCGCGACGGCCTCGAATCCGGAGTGGCCTCGTGCCTGATCCCGAAACCGCTGCAGGTGCGAAGCAAGCCCACGACGCGACCGAGGGAGGGCAGCAGCGAGCGTCAACAGGTCACAGATCAGCTCCAGCGAGCGCTCGGTGTCCTCCGGCGCGAGCTCCCGGGCGAGCGACACCAACGCGTCGACCGCGACCTCCGCCGAGCGCCCACCCGAAACGATCGCGCACCGCGCGAGCGCGGAAGCCGCGTCGGCCCGAGTCCTCAGCTCGCCGTCCGAGGCCAGGCACGCCCGCAGGTGTTCTTCGGCGGCCTCGAACTGCATCGCCGCCAGCTCGTAGCGGCCGAGCTCGGTCAGGAGTTCGGCCCGCACATGCTCCCCCGGAGATTCGGCGAGCGCTCGGCGCAGACGTTCAGCGGCTGCGCGCGGAGCCCCGCGGTGCGCCGCGCCGGTCGCAGCCGACCTGAGCGTCCGTACGCGCAGCTGATCACCCGTCGGCGGGGTCAGTAGCAGGTGCGCCGTGATCCGCTCGGCCGCGGAGCCCACTGCCGCCAACGCCTCGGCCACCGCGGCGTGCCGCGCCTGGCGCTCGCCCGGCACGAGATCCTCGTACAACGCGGCGCGGACGATCGGATGCACGAACCCGAGGCGCTCACCGCGAGCGAGGATGTCGGCTCGGGCGAGGTCATCCGCCGCCTTACGGGCCGCGTCCTCGCTGAGATTCGATACGCCGGCGGCGAGCTGTAACCCGCTGTCGTCTCCGAGCACCGCGACGGTGCGGGCGAGCTCGGTCGCCGACGGTCCGAGGGTCGCAAGCCGATGCAGGACGAACCGGCTCACGGCGGCCGGTCCGACGGACTGGACTTCGCTGGCGGCCGCAGCCGATGGCATCACTCCCGCCGCCTTCAGGCCTCGTAGCAGCTCACGCAGAAAGAGCGGGTTGCCGCCGGTCGCCGTGTGGCAGGCGCGGCAGAAGTCCTCATGCGCCTCCGCGCCAAGGCGCGCGCGCGCCAGAACGACCGCGGCGGACTGGCTCAGCGGCCGCGGATACAGCGCGATCGCCGACGGACGCGAGGCCACCTGCCACCACAAGGCCCCCGCTTCGGACTCGGGAGAATCGGGTGGGCGTCCCGCGAGGACCATCGCGATCGGCAGCCCCTCTGTGCGCTGGGCGAGGTAGCTCAGGAAGCGCAGCGAGTCCCGGTCCGCCCACTGACAATCGTCGACCATGACCAGGAGCGGACGGCGGTCGGCGAGATTCACCACCAGCCAGTACAGGGAGTGGAGAGCCTCGAACCCGAGGCCGCTCCGCTCGCTGACCTCGCTGGGCAGGGGAACGTGCTCCTCGGGGCTGAACAGACGTAGGGCCGGGTAGGCGGCCCCGGCGAACACGTCGGTCCCTGCGGCTGGTGCGGTGATCGCCGGCTCGAGCAGCTGGCGAACAACCCCGAACGCAAACGGCTGCTCGAGCTCTGAACCCCTTGCCTCCAGCGGCGTGATGCCCAGCCGCTCGGCCGCTGCGCGCGTCTCACGCTCGAGCTGGGTCTTGCCAACGCCGGCCGGCCCCTCGATCAGAAGCAGCGAGCCTTCGCCCGAGCATGCGCGGTCCAGTCCGTCGCGCAACGCCTCGAGCTCGCGCTCGCGCTCGAGCAGTACTTCGCCGACCGCGGACCCCACGCTCCGACGATACACCGTAAGTCCACACCCCTCGGGCGTAAAACGCTCGGGTAAACCCTCGGGGATCCTCCCTTGTAAACGGGGTCGCGCCGCCCGGATCATGCCGCTTGATGACCAGCGTGAGCGAGCTCAACAAGCGCAAGGTCCAGCTGTTCGTGGAGGCGGTCTGGAACCAGGGGCGGCTGGAGTTGATCGACGAGCTCGTGGCCGCCGACTACCTCGGACACGTGTCGTTCCTGCACGCGGCGGTGGTTGGACCCGAGGGCGTCCGCCGGCTGGTCTCCAGCCGCCGCCACGCGTATCCGGATCTGCACATCAAGCTCGAGGAGCAACTCGCCGAGGACGACCTCGTCGCGACTCGCTGGCGCGCGACCGCCAGCACCCCGGAGACCCGCGCAGCGACCCGCTGCCTGCGGTGCTGGCCGGGGATCTCGGTGATCCGCCTGCTCGCAGGCAAGCAGGTCGACACGTACACCGCCGTCGCCCGGAGCGCGCCCGAGGACGTCGCATGAACGGCGACGTCGTGATCGTCCTCCTGTCGGCGCTGCTCGCCACGCTCAACCCGTCGCTGCTCGCGGCGGTGACCGCGATGCTGCTGCTGCCGCATCCGAAGCGACTGATGCTCGGGTACCTGCTCGGCGCCTACACAACGAGCATCGCCGCCGGCCTCGCGATCGTCTACTCGCTCCACGGATCAAGCGCCGCCAGGACATCGACGCACGTGCTCGGCCCGGGCGGGGACATCGCCGTCGGCGCGGTGGCGATATCGATCGCGTTCGTGCTCGCAACCGGACGCGACACCAGACTCCGGACCTGGCGCGAGCGCCGCAAGACCGCCCACACGACCGACGGACCAACGAGGCGGCCCTGGCAAACGCGGATGCTCGACCAGGGCTCGATCGCCATCACGTTCATCGTCGGCGCCGCGATGAGCTTTCCCGGCGTCACCTACATCAACGCGCTCGACCACATCGCGGCCCTCAACCCACCGACGATCTCGATCCTGCTGCTGATCGCGTACTTCTGCCTGATGCAGCAGATTCTGCTCGAGGGCGCGCTCCTCGCCTCGACCTTCGCGGCCGGCCGCACGCACGACCTCATCCTCCAGCTCAAAGCCTGGTTCGCGCGCCACGGCCATCAGATCGCCACGATCGGGCTGTTCGCAATCGGCACCCTGCTCGCCGCGCGAGGGCTCCTCACGGTCGGCTGAGCAGCGCCGCGGCTGGGGCCTGCGCGCGCGCTCGCTGATCTGCGCGCTGAAGCGGGCGGGCGCCCGGCCAGCCGAGAGCGGGCGATCGCTGTCGGTGGTGGTGACTCTGCGTGATTGTGAGTGGCACCCAGGCGCTCGCGCCGGCGGTTCGTCGGCGTGATCTCGAGGATGTACGTCGAGATGACTGCTTCGGTCACGATCTGGGCGCGGTGCGCGTTGGTGGCGTTGCTGGTGGGGTTTACGGTGAGGCTGGGCATCAGGTTCCTTGCGGGTGGCGGGGGCTAAGGGCTGTCTCGAGTAGACAAATCGGGGATAAGTTGGAGGAGGCCTCCGGTAGTAAGTGGAGGTTACCTCCGGACCCAACTATAGTGGAGGTACCCTCCGGTTTGTCAAGCGAAATATGGCTCGACAATCAATGAGCACCGCCGTCGCGGGCGGCCGCAACGACCTTGTCGTTGTTGCGGCGCGCGTCCGCGCGCTTGCGCTTACGGAGAAGAATGTGGGTTGGCCCACCGACCGCGCCGCTTGCCGCCGACCCGCCCACCGGTGGCCGCTTGGGCCCGGCCCCGCTCGAGCCGTATGCCTGAGACGACGCGCCTCGGCCTCGTCGCTCATCGGGTGATAACGGGCCAGCGTGCCAGCAGGACTTCCGTGGGTTTCGGGGTGCGCGAGCGGCCTGACCGCTAGCATCGTTCGTGCGTCGCAACGGCATGCGGCGCAGCAACGAAAGGGACTGATGATGGGGGCGGTTTTCTGCCCGGTGTGCGGCGGAGCGAAGTTGACTCCGCTCGATAACGGGGAATTTCGATGTGAGGGCATGCGCGTGGTTGGCGTCGTGCGGCCGGGAGCGCCGCCGAACCTCGGGCTGGCGCCCATGCCCGCCTATGGCGTCTGCGGGCACCGGTCACGTGGTGGGACCCGCCGCGAGCGCGCCTTCTCGGCGGCTATAGAACAACGAGCTGGGGCAGGGTGCTCGGCGACTTGCGCCCGCGCCCTGCTCAGGGCTGGTATGCCCGCGATGAGCGGAGCGACGCGCCCGGGCGCGGGGTCATCCGGGCCGACGGCGCGTTCGTGATGAATCACTGGAGCCTCAAGGACGGCAAGCCCTACAGCTTCGGGCTGACCTTAGTGGACCTGTTCTCATTGGCGGCGCGAGTCGGGTTCCCCCAGGCGCAGTCTCAGGCATGGAGCTTGTGAAGCTGAGAACGCGCGACGGGAATTTGCTCGCGACGCCGCATCCCTTCCTTGACCGCATGGGCAGCGCCAGGGCCGAGCGGGGGAGGAGGGTGATGGCCGACGTTATCAACGAGTCCCCCGGCGACTGGGACACGTAGCCAGCGCGCCGGGGTCGCCCGGCGGGCCGGTAGTCTCGCAACGTGTCGAGCGGGCCCCAGCACGAGCCCTTCCCAGGCTTCACTTAGCCGATGCTCTTGAGCTCGGGGCCGCTCCCGGTGGGCGGCGCCTGGTGCTACGAGCTCAAGTGGGACGGGATGAGGCTGCTCGCATCCTCGAACGGCTCGGTTCGGCTCCGCTCCCGCACCGGCCGTGACTTGACGGAGGAGTTCCCGGAGCTCCAGGAGCTCGCATTCGCGCTCGGTCGGCGCCCGGTCGTCCTCGATGGTGAGTTCGTCTGGTTCGATGAGGAGGGCAAGCCCGACTTCGGGCGGCTCCGCATCCACCTCGTGGCTCGGCGTCCGTCGGCGGGGCCATCTACAGCTCACGCGGCGCGGCGCCGCTCGGATGACGGCGCCGGACGGGTTCGACTGGTCATCTTCGACGTGTTACGTGTTGCATGACCGTGGCTGGGCCGTGAGGCAGCTTCCCTACCGGCAGCGGCGGGAGTTGCTCGCCGAGCTCGCGCTGGACGGGCCAGCGTGGATGACTCCGCGGACCTTCGACGACGGAGAGGGCCTGGCACGCGTGGTCGCCGAACAGCAGCTTGAAGGCGTCGTCGCGAAGCGCCTGACAAGCCCCTACCTGCCAGGTCGGCGCTCGACGGCCTGGGTGAAGGCCAAGCAACGCCGGCGGGCGAGCTTCCTCGTCACCGGGGTCGTGACCGCGCGGGATGGCCGGGCCGAGGAGTTCCTCGTCGCGGGCGTGGATGAGGACGGCCATCTTCGCCCGACTGGACGTGTCGGCTAGGCCTCAGCGGCGACGAGCGGGTCCGGCTCCTGGCGGAACTCGACCGGTTGCGCCTGCGCGGACGCTCACGCCGCGGCGGCGCATGGCGGGTTGCGCCGAGGGTTGAGGTGGACGTCGACTTCCACGGGTCTGGGAAGCTGCTTCGGGACCCCGTCCTGCGAGGCTGGCGCCTGGTCTGAGACGCCGCCGGTCGTCCACAGTGACTGCCCACGGCGGGCTGACGCCAACCGGCGTTCGGGCTGGGACCCATCGCCCGAGAGGCTTGGCGCCTCTGGCCTCCCAAATATGACGTCGCATGCGAAAAAACATAACATGATTTGCGACTCCGAACTATGTTATATTTATCGAGCGTGGCTAGAGGTTTTTCAGGCAACCCCTTCGTCCGCGAGGCGCTCGCGGCGCTGGCGTCTATCAGTTCTGGCGCGAGCGTCGAGGACGTCGAGTCCCTGACCCTGGATTGCAAGGAGGAGGCTGGCCGCCGACGCGGTGGCGTCTACGGTTCGGGCTCGGCGCAGAACGACGCGGCTGCCCGAGCGTCGGCCGAGGAAGCGGCCTGCCTGGCCAACACAGAGGGCGGAGTGCTCGTCATCGGTGTGGATGACAACGGGGTGGGCGTGGACGCGCTCGTAGGCGCCGAGCTCGACGTGGAGTGGCTTCGAGAGAAGGTATGGGCCTACACGGAGCCGCACCTTGCCGTGGACATTGTGGAGCAGTGGGTCAACGGGACTCGCATCCTGTTGATGCTGGTGCCTCGGGGCTTCCGTCTTCATCGCTCGGGCAAGCGCTTCAAGCATCGCATCCTGACGAGCTGCGTCGAGATGAGCCCAGAGGACCAGCGGCGCGCCGAGGAGGACCGGACGGGCTACGACTGGTCGGCGGAGCCTTCAAGCCGCACACTGTCCGACGTGAGCGAGGGCGCGGTCGAACTCACGCGCCGCTACCTGCGAGAGACCGGCGATGACTCGCGCATCGAGCTCGCCGGCCGGCCCACTCCCGACCTGCTCCGCCGCCTGGGCGTACTCAGCGCTAACGACCGGCTGAACAAAGCCGGCGCGCTGCTGTTCGTGCAAGGCTCTGGCGTCGTCATCGACTACAAGCGCCGCCGCGTTCCGGGGGGCTCGTCGGTTGACCGCGCCGAAGAGCCCGCTCCCCTCATTGAGGCCTACCAGCAGGTGAAGGCCCGCATCGACGCAGTGAACGAAGTAAGGGAGCTGCAGTTGCCAAGCGGCGTCCGCCCCCGCATTCGCCTGATTCCCGACCGCGCGGTTCGCGAGGCCCTCGTCAACGCCCTCATCCACCGCGACTATCGCTATGCCGACCCCGTCGATGTCGAGTTCGTCGGCGCTCAGCTCGTGGTCGTGTCCCCAGGCGGGTTCCCGCCGGGCATCAACGAGCACAACATCATCTCTGAGCGCTCCCACCCGCGTAACGCGGCCCTGACCAACGTATTCCGCAGCCTGCGCCTGGCAGAGCAGGAAGGCGTGGGTGTGGACCGCATGTTCCGCGACATGGTCAGCGTCGGACACGCGGTGCCCACGATTGCCGACCGCGGCGGCCGCGTACGTTGCGTTCTGGTGGGCGGGGAACCGTCCCAGCCGGTGGTGGAGTTGATTCTCTCGCTCCCGTCCGACGCGCAAGAGGACGTCGACCTCGCGCTCATCCTTCACACCCTGCTCGCGCGGGCGAACGTCGCAGCATCGGAGCTAACGGGTGTGCTGCAGAAGCTTGAGCAGGAGTGCGCGGACGCGCTGCGCCGTGGCGAGGCGGTCGGCGTGCTCCAGCCGGTCTCGTGGAGTACTCGCGCGCAGCCGCGATGGCGCTTGAGCGATAGCGCCAGGGAGCGCCTGCGCGATGTCCTGCCGTATATGAACGCATCCGCGGCGGAGGCCGAGGAGTACGTGGTCAGGCACCTGCAGGCACACGACAGCATCAGACCGCGTGACGTCGCCGACCTCCTTGATGTCAGCGAAGTCCACGGGAGCCGAATTCTCCGTGACCTACGCGAGAACGGCGGTGTCGTTGCCTTCGGGAGCAAGCAGACCAAAGGGCGAGGCGTCTTCCACGTGCGCGGGCCGCGCTATGAGGAGGCCCTGCGCAGGCACGGCATCACGCCGTAGCCGCCTCTGGCTGACCGCCAGGAGTTCCTGAGTCACGTGGCCGGGCATGCACCGGTCGGCAAGAAGATGCAGCTCCGTCTCACAGAGCTGGGAGAAGAGACGGGACTGCGTCTCGCCGACCACTGGACGAGGCACGTCGACGAGACGCAGCAGCGGTGGATTCAGCGCTATGGCATCAGCATTCAGATGCTCCGAGAAGAACCAAGCAATCCAGAGGGAATCGGGCTTCGGTGAAGAACGTCCGCCTTGACACCGATTTCATCGTCGCGAAGCGCCTTGAGCTCGGCTACTCACAGCGCGATATGGAGCGTGAAACCGGCCTCTCCATCAACACGATTGCGTCCTTGGAGACTGGCCGCAATCACACGAAGCTGACACTCGCGATGCTCGAACGAGTCGCCGACGCACTCCAGGTGCCGGCGGGGCGCCTCCTCGTCGAACAACACCGAGCACCGCAACTGAGTACTCGGCCTGATGCTCACATTTCCGAGGACGCGCGTCGCCTGGGGCAACTCCTACTCGCCGCGGGCAAGGCCATTCCGCGAGCTGCAGCGGCCCGCGTGCTCGACCTCGGGATGCGCCGCATCCACGAGGCTGTCCACGAGCTGCGGGCATACACGTCTCGGCCCGACTCGCTGCTCACGATGACGACGACCAACGCCCGCGTAGGGCTGCTGCTCAACGACGACGCGCTGACGCCCCAGGAGGTGCTGGGAGTTCGCCACGCCATCATGGCGCTAGACGGTCTCCGTCGTCCAGCAGCTCGTGTGCTGAGTGCGATTGCCCACGGCGAAGCGACCGCCCGCAGCATATCCGCCGTCGCGAGCGTTCGCATCTCCAAAGCCTCCTCGCGCAGAAGCTCATCACACGGTCCGAAGATGGGCAGGCGCGGCTGAGCGGCGATGTCGCCTTCAGTCTGGGTCTCGTTGACGCGAGAACCGCTGGGCTCTCGCACGACCCCCGCTGACACGCGGAAGGCCCGCGCGGCCTGCTCGGCGCGGTCGTTCCGATGCGACGTCCTGCACATGCCCCCGCCTCCCGTCCCCTTGTCCGAATGGCATAAACGCGGCGCCGGGTCCAGCCGCATCGCCGCTGAAAGTAACGCTTGCGACCACTGAGAGCCAGACTTGCAGGCGCTGAAGTTCAGCTTGCGGCAGGTGAAGTCCCAGGGCGCATGCGCTGAAAACAGAGGGCGCGACCCGCTGAACCCAGGACGCGCCCTCGTGAAATTCAAACGCGCTGTCAGCTGAAATTTTCAGGTGCCGCGCACCTGAAAATCAGGTGCGCGTTCTCAACTACGCGCAGCCGGTATTGAAGCCGCAGCTCGAGCACGTGTAGCAGCTGCCAGTCCGCTGCATCATGCCTCCGCACTGCTGGCAGGCCGGGCCCAGATCGAGGCCCCTGCCGACGGCAGGCACCACTGGGGGCGTGTCGGTCAACGCCGAGCTCGCGGGCCGGGCGGCAGCCGACCGGGCCGCCGGCCTTACGCTTGTGCCGTTGCCTTGGTTGCGAGCGTCGGCAACGCTCCGGTCGCCCGCCTCGTTCGCGTGCTTGTCCTCGGTGCTCGCGTCGGGATCGTCGGACGATGGACCCACCGTGTCCCCCGATTGGGAGCTCGCCGCGTCCTGCGCCGCCTTCCGCGCCCTCACCTCCGGGGTCAGGATTCCGAGCTCCTCCTGGAGATCGACGTCCAGGAACCGCGACGCGAGCCAGCGCATGATGTAGTCCGGCATCGACTTCGCGAACGGGATCTCGGGATTCGAGGTCATGCCCTCTGGCTCGAAGCGCATATAGCTGAACTTGCGCACGAGCGTCTCCAGCGGCACCCCGTACTGGAGCGCGATCGAAATCGCGGTCGCAAACGAGTTCATCATCCCGCGCAGCGTCGAGCCCTCCTTGCCGATGTCGGTGAGGAAGATCTCGCCGACCGCGCCGTCCTCGTACATCCCGGCCGTGATGTAGCCCTCGTGCCCGCCGATCGAAAACTTGTGTGTGATCGACTGGCGTTCGCGCGGCATCCGGTGACGCTTCGGTGGCGCCTTGGCGAGCGCCTCGGCCACTGCTTTGTCGATGTCGGCCTTGCTCGGAGCGGGTGTCGCCTCGTGGGCGTCGGTGCGCAGGGCCTGGGTTGTCTTGGAGCCGTCGCGGTAGATCGCAAGCGCCTTGACGCCGAGGTGCCAGGCCTGGAGGTAGGCATCCGCGATGTCCTCCACCGTGCTGCTCTCGGGCATGTTCACCGTCTTGCTGACCGACCCGCTGATGAACGGCTGCACCGCGCCGAGCATCTTGACGTGGCCCATGTGTGAGATCGCACGCTCGCCAACGGCGACATCGAACGCCGGCAGATGCTCTTCGGCGAGATCCGGCGCGCCGATGATCGTCCCACGCTCGTTGACGTAGGCGACGATCTGCTCGATCTGCTGGTCGCTATAGCCGAGCGTTTGCAGGGCGAGCGGGACCGTGCGGTTGACGATCGTCATCTGACCGCCGCCAACCAGCTCTTTGAACTTGACCAGCGAGAAGTCGGGCTCGACCCCGGTCGTGTCGCAGTCCATTAGGAAGCTAATCGTGCCGGTAGGTGCGAGTACGGTCGCCTGCGCGTTGCGATATCCATGCTCCTCTCCGGCGGCGACCGCGTCATCCCAAGTGGAGCGGGCGGCCGCGAGCAGGGTGGTATCGCTGCACGCTGAGTCGGGAATCGCGTACGACGAGTCGCGGTGCATGCGCATCACGGCGTTGTGCGGCTCGCGGTTCTCGTGATAGCGCTCGTACGGTCCCATCGCGGCCGCGATCCGCGCCGAGCTCAGATATGCACGGCCGGTCATCAGCGCAGTGATCGCCGCGGCGACGCCGCGTCCGGCGTCCGAGTCGTACGGCGCACCGTCCGCCATCAGGTAGGCGCCGAGGTTGGCGTAACCCAACCCGAGCTGCCGAAACGCGCGCGCGTTCCCGCCGATCTCGTCGTTCGGATAGCTCGACGGCGACACGATGATCTCCTGGGCGAGGAACATGATGTCGACCGCATGCTCGAAGGACTCGACGTCGAGCGTGCCATCCGATCGGCGGAACTTGAGCAGGTTCAGCGACGCGAGGTTGCACGCGGAGTCATCGACGCTCATATATTCGGAGCACGGATTGGACGCGTTGATCCGCCCCGAGTTGGGGTTCGTGTGCCATTGGTTGATCGTCGTGTCGTACTGCACGCCCGGATCGGCGCACCGCCACGCGGCTTCCGCGATTTCCTTCATCAGCTGCCGGGCCGGGATCGGCTCGCCGATCGGCTCACCGGTCGTGCGGGCGATCAGGTGCCAGTCCTCATCGTTCTCGACGGCGTGCATGAACTCATCCGTGACGCGGACGGAGTTGTTCGCGTTCTGGTACTGAATCGAGAAGAACCCGTCGCCGTCGATCGACATGTCGAACCCGGCAGCGCGGAGCGCGGCCGCTTTTTCCTCCTCCTTGGCTTTACACCAGATGAACTCGCGGATGTCGGGATGATCGATGTCCAGCGCGACCATCTTGGCTGCGCGCCGAGTGCCGCCTCCTGACTTGATCGAGCCGGCCCACGCGTCCGCGCCGCGCATGAACGAGACCGGGCCCGATGCCGTGCCGCCGCGGCTCAGTGGCTCCATCGAGCCGCGGATCTTCGACAAGTTGATGCCCGAACCCGATCCTCCCCGGAAGATGATTCCCTCCTTCGAGTTCCACGCGAGGATCGACTCCATGTTGTCCTCGACTGAGAGGATGAAGCACGCGCTCGCCTGCATCTTGGGGTCTCCGACGCGGTGCCAGCCGACGTTGAACCACACCGGCGAGTTGAACGCCGCCATCTGGTGGAGCAGGATGTGGATCAGCTCCGCCTCGAACGCTTCGCCGTCCTCGTGAGTGGCGAAGTAGCCGAGCTCACGGCCCCAAGTCGCGATCGTGCCGGCGACCCGACCGATCATCTGCCTAACGGAGCGCTCGCGGTCAGGGGCGTCGAGTTGGCCGCGGAAGTACTTCTGAGCAACGATGTTCGTCGCGTTCTGCGACCACATGCTGGGGAACTCGACCTCTCGCTGCTCGAATGAGACCTTGTCCCCGTGGCCGATCCGAGCATCCCGCAACTCCCATTCGACCGACTCGAACGGGTGGCGTCCAGGCGTCGTGAACCAACGACGAACCGAGAGGCCCTCGCCCGTCCGGGTGCCGGAATTAAGTTGAGTTTGCGGGGTGTTCTCCATGCCGGCCTGCTCCTTTATCCGCTCTCGGTGTTGCTTTCGCTCGGCGCCGGATCGGCCGACGCGGGACTCCAAAGCATCGCGGTCGCATCGGACGGAAAGCACGGTTCAAACCTGCCGGCGCCTCCGTTCCAGAGCGGGATTGAGATCTCAATTTTACCGTGCCGTTACGCCGCGCCAGGGGGGCCGCTGAAGGTCGGATCAGGCGCGGTTCCGGCGCGACGGGCGCTGCTGCGGGCTGATCCGGTGGGTGTTCCCGGGCTGGCGTGTGATATTCCCCTGCGCATGAACCGGGCCCGTCCAATGCGGCTGGCGCGCGCGTGAAGCTGCTCGTCACAGGAGGTGCGGGCTACATCGGCTCGATCGTCGCGACGCAGTTGCTCGGCGCCGGCCACGTGGTCGTGGTCCTCGACAACCTCGAGCGCGGCCATCGCGCAGCGATTCCCGCCGGAACGAGCTTCGTCGAGGCCGACCTGCTCGATCGCGAGGCCGTCGATGCCGTCCTGAACGACGGGTTCGACGGCGTGCTGCACTTCGCTGCACTGGCGCTCGTCGGGGAATCCGTCAGCTATCCCGAGCGCTATTACCGCACCAACGTCACCGGGACGCTCAACCTGCTCGAGGCGATGAACGCTGCCGGGGTCGCGCGGCTGGTGTTCTCGTCGACGTGCGCCGTGTACGGTCAGCCGGATCAGGTGCCGATCCCGGAGACGGCCGCTGCTCAGCCCGTCAATGCCTACGGAGCTTCGAAGCTCGCCGTCGACTCAATGATCGGGGACTTCTGCCGAGCGCACGGACTCGGTGCCGTCAGCCTGCGCTACTTCAACGTCGCGGGCGCAAGTCATGGCCTGGGCGAGGACCACGACCCCGAGACTCACCTGATCCCGAATATCCTGCGCGCGGCGCTCGGGATCAACCCATGCGTCGAGGTCTACGGCACCGATTACCCGACGCCCGACGGGACCGCGATCCGCGACTACATCCACATCGAGGATCTCGCCGAGGCGCATCTGCTCTCGCTCGAGGCGACCCGCTCAGGCGAGCATCGAATCTTCAATCTCGGCAACGGCAACGGCTTCTCGGTTCGCGAAGTGATTGCGGCCGCGCGTAACGTGACGGGCATCGAGATCCCGACGCGCGAGGTCGGTCGCCGGCCTGGCGATCCGCCGACGCTCGTTGCCGCGGCTGAGCTGATCCGTGCCGAGCTCGGCTGGCGCCCGCGCAAGCCGGCGCTCGCGGACATGGTCGCCGACGCCTGGGCGTTCTCGCAAGCGCACCCGCTGGGCTACTCAGAGTAGGTCAGCGATCGCCTCGAGTGCCGCGGCGAGAACGTCAGCCGGTGCCTGGGCCGCGTCGATCCTCCTGATCCGCTGTGGCTCCTCGGTCTGAAGCTGGTCGTAGGCCGACGCGGTTCGCTCAAAGAACGAGTCGTGCTCGCGCTCGAGCCGGTCGAGTGGGTGCGCTCGCTCCCGCGAGCGGGCCCGGCCGAGCCCCGGCTCGATCGTCAACAGCAGCGTGCGGTCGGGCCGGGTCCCCTGGGTTGCGAACTCGTTGATCGCGCGGACGGCGCCGATTCCGAGCCGTCGGCCGCCGCCCTGATATGCGAGCGACGAGTCCACGAACCGGTCGAGCAGCACCCACGCCCCTCCTCGCAGCAGCGGCTCGACCGCCTCGTCGACGAGCTGGGCGCGCGCCGCCGCGTACAGCAGCGCCTCGGCGCGCGGACCGATCTGGAGCTCCGGATCGCTGACGAGCTCGCGCACGCGCTCGGCGGCGCGGACCCCGCCTGGCTCACGCAACAGCCGGACATCGAGCCCTAGTCGGGTCAGGGCCTCGTGCAGAGCCGACGCAAGTGTCGTCTTCCCCGCGCCGTCGAGGCCTTCGATCGTGATCAGTCGTCCGCGGTCCATGTGGATGGGACGCGACAGTATCTCTGGCTAGCATCGAGGGGTGCTCCGAGAGCTTGATCGCCATCCACACGCTCGCGCCGTGCTTGCACCGGCGCTCTGCCTGGACGGACGCCCCTCGCACGCGTATCTGTTTCACGGTCCGGGCGGCGCCGGCAAGCGCTCCGCCGCCCGAGCAGTCGCGGCTGAATTGCTGGCGGCCAGCGCGGCTGACCCAGACGGTGTGCGCGCTCGCGCGCGCTCGGGGGTCCATCCCGATCTGACCTGGGTTGCGCCGAGCGGGGCGCACGAGATCCTCGTCAGCGACATCGACGCCCCCGTTATCGGCGCCGCGAGCAAGACGCCGTTCGAGTCGAGCTGCCGTGTGTTCGTGATCGAGCGCATCGACGAGCTCGGCGACGAAGCAGCCAACCGGATGCTCAAGACGCTCGAGGAGCCCCCGTCGTTCGTGCATCTGATCCTGCTCACCGATCGGCTCCCGGAAGTCCTCCCGACGATCCGATCACGCTGTCAGCTGGTTCGATTCGACGCCCCCTCCGCGACCGAGCTCGCGGCCGAGATCGAGGCGCTCGGAGCGCCGCACGACACTGCCATTGCCTGCGCTCGCCTGTCGCTGGGAGACGGTTCGCGGGCCCACGAGCTGGCGAGCGCTGACGGCGCCGCGCTGCGGACCGGGGCCGAGGAGTTCGCACGCGCGGTGATAGCGGGCGAGGCATCGGAACGGATGCCGTGGTCGGGCCTGCTTGCGGCGGTCAAAGCACGGGGTGAGGCCGCGCGCGCAGAGCTCGCATCGCGCGCAACGGTCGAGCTCGAGCTCTACCCGCGCAAGGATCACAAGCGGATCGAGACCGAATGGGGCGAACGCATCCGGCGCGCTCGCCGCAGGGCCGAGACGCAGGCGCTCGACCTCGCGCTGCAGCTCGTCTCGCTGTGGCTCGCAGACCTCGCGTGTCTCGCCTGGGGCGCCACGGACCTGATCCGTCACGCCGACCGGTTGTCGGAGCTGACGGCCGACCCGGAGCTCGACCCGGCACGTCTGTGGGCGGCGATCGAGCTCGTCGAAGACACCCGTCAGCGCTTTCAGCTCAACGTATCGGAGGAACTCGCATGCGAGGCGCTCGCATACCGTTTGGAGCGCGCGCTCGGAACGTGAACCCGCCGGAGGACGTTGCGGTCGCGCAGCCCGACGCGCTCGTACCGCGGGGATCGGGTCGAGGCGTCGCGTCGGTATACCTTCGACGGCCCGCGCGCGGCGACCGCGACGAGTTCATCTCGCTGATGCGCGCGAGCCGCTCGTTTCACCGGCCCTGGGCAACGGCGCCGACCGATGAGGACCGCTTCTCCGCTTATCTCGCGGACTCTCGTCGTCCGGATTTCGAGGCGATGCTCGTGTGCCGCTCCGAGGACGACGCGATCGTCGGCTTCTTCAACCTCTCGCAGATCGCCCGAGGATCGCTACAGAGCGCGTACCTCGGCTACGCGGTCGGCAAGCCCTACGCCCGCCGCGGCTACATGCGGGACGGCATCGAGCTCGTGCTGCGCGTCGCGTTCCTCACGCTGCGCCTGCATCGCGTCGAGGCGAACATCCAGCCCGACAACCACGCGTCGATCGCGCTCGCGAAGGGCGCCGGTTTCCGCCGGGAGGGCTTCTCGCCGCGATACCTGAAGATCGGCGGCCGTTGGCGCGATCACGAGCGCTGGGCGATCCTCGCCGACGAATGGCGCGCCCGTAGCGAGGACGGCCGCCCGCTCGCGACCGGCCAATGAGCCGCCGATAGACTCACCGCCGGTCGCCGACGTAGCTCAGCTGGTAGAGCACTTCACTCGTAATGAAGGGGTCCGGGGTTCGAGTCCCCGCGTCGGCTCTGCAGACCAAAGAACCTGGAAATTCGCATGTTCTTGCAGCTACTTTCCCGAACGGCTCGATGACGCAGAACGTCCATTCCGCGTCCATCAGCTTGACCTGAGTTCGAGCTCGGCGGCCCGGCGTGCGGCCGCAGCCTCCTCCCGGGTGGCGAACATTCCCAGGTGGATGACGCGTCCGTCGAGTCCGATCTGAGCGCGCCACGGCTTGGTTCGCGAGCTGTTCGGCGCGTGGTAGACGCCGATGATCCCTGACGTGGTCCTGGCGACGCGAGGCTTCCGCGGTCCTGCACGCTGCTTTGCGAGCAGCTCGGCCCGGTGTTTCGTCGGGTGCTCCTTGTTCCGGCGAGCCTTGGCTGCCTTGCAGGCGTCACAGCGGCAGCCCTTCTCGTAGCGCCCCCGCGTCCCGTGGCGCGTCTGCTCCGCGGCGAGCCGCCTGCGCCGGCAGGGGGCGCAGCGCACCTCGTACTTGGCCAGCTCCGCCTCCCTGCGTGTGTCCGACCACGACCAGATCCGATGACTGACCTTCGTCGCGGGATCTCGGCAGTCGAGCTCAAGCCGTTCGGTGCTCCCGCAGTCGACGCAGCGCTTGTCGGCGAAGAACTCGGAGCGCCGCTTGGCGATCCACTCGCGGTGGTAGCGGCGTCTCGCGTTCGGGTCCTTGATCGGGCTCACTGCGCGCCGAAGGCTCGCAGCCGTCGGCGCGCCGCTCGGATCTGGTCCTCGGCGGGGATCTGGATGCCGTCCCAGTTCTCGAGCACGCCGGCGTAGTGCTTCTCGATCATCGTGACGCTCGTGCCGCACTGTTTGGCGATCGTGGTGAGCGGCACCCCCGCGTAGACCTGGATCGTGATGAAGCTGGACCGGAGGTCTCGCGGCCGGGTCCCGCCCGGCGCGACGCCGGGATAGGTCGGCTCGTTGCGCCGGTTCGGCGGGCGTTGCTCGCCGCGCCAGATTCGCGAGCGCCAGTTGCGCCAATCGTCCTCGCCCCAGAAGCCGCCGTCATGTGCCGGGAACACGGCCTGAGTTCGCTCGGGGCGCCCGGATGCGAGGAACCACTCGCGGAGGTCCTCGGCCAAGGGTGCCAGCAGCGGTGTGAACCTCAGCCGGTGGCGCTTGGTGTCGCGGTATTGGATCGCGCGCTCGCCGATGTCCTCCCAGGCCAGGCGGCAGACGACCTCCTCGGGCCGCGGCCCGGAGTATGCGAGCACGGACACGAGCGTTCGGTCTCGGAGCGATTTCAGCTTCTTGCGGATGTCCTCGACCTCTGCAGGAAGGAAGATGTGCGGCTCGCGAGCGCGCTCGTAGCGCGGCTTGCGGACCGCGGAGGCAGCGTTGAACTCGACGAGCTCCTCCGCGACTGCGAAGCTGAGGATCGACTGGAGGATCGCCATCGCCTTGCGGACCGTCGCCGCACCGACTCCCGCCTTCTCGAGCTTCTCGCGGAACCTGGCCAGCCGCTTCGGTGTGAGCTCCCGGACCCGGTAGTGGCCGAGGCGCGGCAGGATGTGGTTGACCAAGGTCAGCTTGTAGAACTCGCGCCTGGACTTGGCCAGGTTAGGCACCGCGTGCAGCCGCCAATACGTTTCGACGAACTCGGCCAGCGGCTGGTCGTCGGGGATGGCGGCCCGCCCAAGCTGCTTGCGGCGCATACGGTCCGCTTCGAACGCGACGGCGTCGCCCTTGCGGTCGAACATCCGTGCTCGCTTGCGCCCGCCCTCGCGCCAGCGAAGCTCCCATTTGCCGTTCGTCTTTCGCCGCAGATCCACTCAGGCGCTGCCTTCGATCGCCGTCAGGCGAGCAAAGCTTCCATGATCTGAGTCGTTCGTGCGTGCTCCCCGCCGTGCGGTTCGTCGCCGGGGCTCGTCCAGCTGCTGTTCGCGGCGAGCCGGCGTGCGCAGCCAGCGCTCGTACTCGGCGAGCTCGATCCGATAGTGGCCCCGGACCGGCTCGAACGCCCGCAGGTCGCCGCGGCGGATCGCCCGCAGGATGGCGTGATAGGAGAAGCCGGAGCGTTCCGCGACCTCCCGCGGCGTCAACACGTCTCGACGGGCGTTGCTCACGAGCCGATCACCCCCGTCGACTGGCTGGAGTCGGTTCGCGCTGGCCCGAGCCTCTGGGCGAGGCGCTTCTGGAGCGTCGCGTGCAGCAGGTGCCTGGGCAGAAGCGCGGCGGTGAACGCGGTCGGTGAGAGCAGCGCCTCGACCTGCTCGTTGGTCCAGGTCGAGTTGCGGGCGGCAAGGACGACCTCGACGAGGATCTGCTCACACCATTCACGCACGTGAGCTTCGATCACCGCCCGGGCTCCGGGTATGCCCCTGTAGAGATCCTGCCAGTGGGTTATCAGGTCAGTGATCGCCCGGAAGTCGCCGTTGATCGTCAACTCGTGGCGGCCGGGGTGGTAGCGGGCGGCCTGGTCCTCGAGGTCCCCCGCCGCGCGGGAGCCGTCACGTGCAGTGATCCACGCCACGTCGGGCAGATCGAGCGTCGGGCGAGGGCCTGGCTCGTCGGCGGAGCGCCGCTCACCGACCGGGTCCCGTTTCGCCTCGGGATCTTCGCCGGCGCGTACCGGGTCCGGGAGTTCTGCGCGGCTTAGTTCACGATCGGCCTGCGGCTGGCTGGCGCGCTCGTTGGTTGTGCTGCTCGTGTTTTCTGGTGCTGATCGTGGCGGCGGGGGTCGTGTTGGCCGGTGGCGGCTCAGTTGGTAGAGCGGCATGATCGCGCTGATGCGGCTGCGGATCGCTTCCCGGCGCGGGAGGCAGTCGGCGTTGGCGGCGCGTTCCTGGAGCTGGCGGATCTCGTCGGGCATCGCGGCGGTGAACTCCTCGCCCCAGCGGGTCCACGGGAGCGGCTCGTGGTCCAAGAGCAGCAGCGTGCGGGCGGTGTTGCACGCGAGGCGGCCGGTGTGGGGCTGGGGCTGGAGGTGCAGCACGACGCGCTCGTAGCCGAAGCGGATGCCGAAGTTCTGAAGGCGGCCGTAGCCGCCGCGGGTCTGCGGCAGCGCGTCGTAGAGCTCGTCGCCGTGCACGGCGGCGGCGTGACCGGTCGAGGCCCACAGCGTGGCTTCGCGCCGGCGGGCGCGGTGGTCGTCGTCGAGCACCCACCAGCGCGCGATGGCGTCGCTCAGCTGTACGGTGCCGGCGGGGAGGGCGTGTCGCTCGAGGTGGTGGTGTTCGCCGTGGACGTGCTGCAGCTGTCCGGGCTCGTCGCGGTCGTGTTGCTCGCGGACGAGCACCTCGACCTGCGTGGGGAGGCGGAGGAAGCGGGCGTTGAGGTAGCGGGTGATCCAGCGCCGGCGGGCGTCGATGACGCTGGCCGGCGCCTGGGTGGTGTCGTGGCGCTCGTGCTGGCCGAGCAGCACGACCTGGGTGCCGTGATCCTGGCCGTGCAGCAGCCACGGCTTGTCGGCCTCGGCGAGCGGCCGCCAGAAGTCGGTGTGGCCGTTCTCCCAGCGCTGCGGTTCAAGCCCCCAATGGCCGTCGGGGTGGCGCTTGAAGCACACCAGCGCGCCCTCCCCCCGGTGCCAGGCGCGGTATTCGAGCCCGTGCGGGTTGCGGGAGCCGGCGGCGACCTTCGCGCCGACGCCGAAGTTGCCGCTGGCGGATTGCTCGCGGCCGCTTGAGGCCAGCTGGTTGATGCACCGGCGCAGCTGCTCGGCGGTCATCCCGGTGCCGGTGTCGATTACAGACAGCTTGCGCGCGCGGCCGGCCGAGGCGTCGAACCGCAGCCAGTCCATGTCCCACACCACCCGGCCGCCAGCGTGGTTGCCGAGCGCGGCAATCGCGTCAAGCCCGTTGACCGTTAGCTCGCGCAGGCCCTGCAGGTCCCTGCATTCGCTGCCGAGCCGCTCGAGCAGGAATGTGGGGTTCGCGACGGCGAGCTCGTGCCAGCCGTCCCGATCGGCGGCCTCGCGGTCGGCCGCGCTGTCGCGCTGAGCGAGCTGCTTTGGCATCCCGTCTCGTAGGTACCGGATTGGACAGCCGAGGACT
>Ga0187766_10000114_pt1 | contig 38511 bp, 35 predicted proteins | sample 0216_QUI02_MP05__4_FD_132971 | JGI IMG/M metagenome (GOLD analysis project Ga0187766, IMG submission 132971) | Tropical peat soil microbial communities from peatlands in Department of Meta, Colombia - 0216_QUI02_MP05_20_MG | ecosystem: Environmental > Terrestrial > Soil > Wetlands > Peat ... | reverse complement strand
TCGGTGAAGACCGCAGAATTGAGGGTCGCGAAAAAATTGTCCGAATAAGGCACGACAGAGCCGAGATACTCGCGCACGAGATCAGGGTGCTGGCGTACCGCCTCGGAAATCGAGCAGAAGATGATCCCCTGCTCTTCGAGCTTTCCCTTGAACGTCGTCGCGACGGAGACGCTGTCGAACACCGCGTCGACCGCGACGCCGGCAAGCATTTCCTGCTCTCGAAGCGGAATGCCGAGCTTTTCGTAAGTTTTCAAAAGGGCGGGGTCGACCTCACTCAAGCTTTTCGGCGCGTCGGTCCTGGCCTTGGGTGCCGAGTAATAATATGCGTCCTGATAGTCGATTGCCGGGTACTTCACGAGCGCCCAGGTCGGCTCTTTCATCGTAAGCCAATGGCGATAGGCCTTGAGGCGCCAATCGAGCAGCCATGCCGGTTCTTCCTTCTTGGCCGAGATGAATCGAATGGTCTCCTCACTCAGCCCCTTGGGCGCCCTGTCCTCTTCGATATCCGTGACGAAGCCGTATTGATATTTGCGCTCCGTGACGGCGCGAAGTTGTTCGATGGTCTCTGCCGCACTTGACATCAATTCGCTCCTACCAACTCTTGCCCGGCGAGAGCTGAAAACGACGGCAAGGGCGCCGCAAGCTCCGCCAGCGTCAGTTTTTCCAGCGCATGCCTGATAGCGCCGTTCACCTTCTCCCAGTGCCCGCGCATCGGACATAACTGTTCGACGTCGCAATGCCCACCTGAGCCCTCGACGCAAGCCGTAAGGGCAATCGGACCTTCCAGCGCCGTGATGATTTGGGCGGCGGTGACGGCATCGGGCGACCGGCTAAGGGTGTAGCCTCCCGCAGCCCCGCGGTGAGACAAGATGATCCCCTCGGTCGCGAGTGTCTTTAGGATCTTTGCGACGGTTGGGAGCGGTACCCCGGTCTCGTGTGCAAGTTGCGTCGCTGTGCGCACGGACGCTCGATCCCTGCTCAATTGCGAGAGGACCACGATCGCGTAATCGGTCAGCCTGTTCAGCCGGATCATGTCGGCATTCCCAAATCAGGACTAAATCAGTGCTGTTTACATAGCCCAGTTCGCGGAGAAATCAACAAGCAAATCGAAGGACATGCGCGACGGTGTGTCGCGGGTGGGGCGAAAGTCATAATTTTGGTGAAAGCGGGCATGAGCGCGCATAAGTCGCCGCCAATAACCTGATCGTGAATCACGGCAAATTCCCAACCGGTGGTGCGTGTGGTATTGGTACGCAATAACGATGACCATACCAACACGGGGCGCCGTTTCACAACCCCGTGGGGAATATCCATAAAGACCATTCCCAATGCGCGTGTGGCTCTAGTCAGGGAGGAAAGGATGAGGCTGCGAGTAATTTCGTCGATGGCCGCGACAGCCGTCGTTCTAAGCTGCGCTTGGTTGGCCCGGCCGGCGGCAGCACAGCAAGATCAGCCGATCAAGATCGGCGTTAACACGGCAATCCAGCTCCAGGTCGGCCGTGACGCAATCGACGCAGTGAAAATCGCGATCGACGAGATCAATACGGGCGGGGGCGTCCTCGGCCGCAAGCTAGAAATGGTTGTCGCAGACGAAGGAGAGGCGGCGTCCGAAGGACCCAAGGTCGGCATTGCGGCCGTGAATAAGCTAACCGGCGAGGACCATGTCGACGTGCTGATCGGTGGGTACGATTCGGGCGTCACTCTCGGAGAGCTGCCGCATATCTCGCGCGCCAAGACAATCTTCCTCGGAATCGGCTCCGCCTCGCCCGCGATCCAGCAGAAGGTCAAGGATGATTACGAGCACTATAAATACATCTTTCGCGTGAATCCCACCAATTCGGCCAAGCAAGCGAACGGCCTCGTAGACTTCATCAAGGGCAAGCTAAAGGGAGAACTCGGCTACACGAAGATTTCGATCATCGGCGAGAATGCAAAATGGGTGCAGGACATCGTTCCCGCCCTCAAGAAAGGGGCAGAGGACGCGGGCCTCCAGGTTCCCATCGCCGAATTCTTCGACGTTCAGACCGCCGACTTCTCGCCGATTTTCACGAAAGTGAAGGACAGCGGTTCCCAGTATCTCATGATCATCCTGTCCCACGCCGCTTCCGATGTGTTCGTTAAGCAGTGGTACGACGCCAAGGTGCCCGTGCCGATCGGCGGTATCGACGTGAAGGGTCAGGATGCCGACTTCTTCAATCGCGTTGGCGGCAAGGCGATAAGCGAGGTTTCGACCAACTTCGTGCTGCGCGCACCCCTCACCGACAAGACGGTCGCGTGGTGGGATAAATTCGTGAAGACCTATAACCGTTCTCCCGTCTACACGGCAGGCGGCTCCTACGACGCCGTGTATATCTACGCAAACGCCGTTGCGGCGGCGGGGACGACAGATGCTGACAAGGTCATCAAGGCGCTCGAGAAAACCGACTATGTCGGCGTGCGCGGCCGTGTCCAATTCGACGAGCTCCACGAGGTCAAGGACGGTCCGGGCTTCGTGAATGAGCTTTTTGTGCAATGGCAAGACAAGGGCGAACGCAAGGTGATCTGGCCCAAGGAAGTGGCCAACGGCGCGATGATCAATCCACCCTGGCTGCAGCAGAATTGACGGGCTGAGCCCGCTTGGTTCAGATCCTTGTCTACGGGGCAGTTATCAGCGCGATCTACGCCATGCTGGCGGTGGGCTTCACACTCATCTTCGGCGTGGCGCGGATCCTCAACCTCGCGCATGGCTCCTTCTATGCGCTCGGCGCCTACAGCGTCTACGCCCTGACCGCGGATGCACATTTGCCCCTTTGGCTTGCCGCGATTATTGCGGTGGCCCTCGTTGCATGCTTCGGAATCGGGATGGAGCGCGTGCTGGTGCGCCCGCTCCGTCGATCGACTCTCGCCGTGCTCATGATTACGCTTGCCGTAAACCTGATGGTCGAGCAGGTCCTTCTGCTGATCTTCGGTTCCGAAGCGCGCAACGTGCCCTCGATGGTCGGGGCGACCTATCATCTCGGCGACGTCGACATCAGCGGCCAGCGGATTGTCGCTCTCAGCGGCGGAATAGCGATCCTCGCCGGCTTGTGGTTCTTCATGCAACACACGCGCCTCGGTTCGGCAATCCTTGCGATCTCTCAAGACGCTGAAGCCGCCCAGTACATGGGCATACCGTCGGACCGCATCTATTCGCTGGTGATGGGGCTCTCGGCGGGTATCGCAGCCGCTGCCGGAGTCCTCGTCGCCCCATTCCAGACGGTGATCCCGGGCATGGGGCTCCTTCCTCTCGTCAAGGCGTTTGCGATTGTCGTGGTGGGCGGCCTCGGCTCGATTCCGGGCAGCATCGTGGGCGCACTCCTCCTCGGCTATACGGAAACGATCATCGCCTTCAAGATTTCGACTGAATGGTCCCAGATCGTATCGGTCGCGGCAGTGCTCCTGACGCTCATCTTGCGTCCAGCGGGCTTTTTCGGCAAACGCGCGGCGTTTTGATTGTCCCATGGGTACGAAGAAGATCGATCTACTCGGTGCCTTGATCGCGGTGGCCGCTTTGGCCCTCGCGCCGTGGCTGCTCGGAAGCAACTACGTAACAGGTATCCTGACCGTGGCACTTTGCTTCGGAATGTGGGCGGCGAGCTGGGATTTCATGTCCGGCCTTACGGGGCGCGAGAATTTCGGCCATTCCCTTTTCATCGGTGCCGGCGCCTACACCGCCGGCTTCCTCAACGTCAACTACGGCTTGAGCCCATGGTGGAGCCTGCCTGCGGCACCCCTCGTCGCGGTGGCGTTCAGCATTGTGATCGGTTTTCCGACCTTGCGGCTGCGAGGCCCCTACTTCGCCCTCGCGATGCTGTCGGGTGCTGCCGTAATGCAGAGCCTTACCATCATCTTCTCGGAGGTGACCGGTGGGCAAGACGGCCTTAACGGCCTCTTCCCCCTCTTCGATTCCGAGCTCGCCCAATACTACCTCACGCTCTTCATCCTTGTCGTTACGGTCGTGATCCTGAAGCTCATTGCGAATTCACCGTGGGGCACCATCTTGCGTGCGATCAAAGGCGACGAAGCCAGTTGCCAAGCCGCCGGTATCAACGTCACCTTCTATAAAATCGCCTCCCTCATGATCAGTGCCGCATTTGCAGGCCTAGGTGGCGCGCTTTATGCGCATTACCAGCTCCAGGTCGGGCCGGACCTCTTCGCGGTCATCCTTTCGATCAACATCATCATCATGGTCTATGTCGGAGGGATGGGCTCGATCTACGGCCCCGTTTGCGGCGCTTTGTTCCTCAATCTCTTGACCGAAGGGTTGCGCGGCCTCAGCGAATACCGACTCTGGGTGTACACGCTCATTCTGATCTTCATCCTTTTCTTTCTTCAGCAGGGTCTCTTCGCGCCGCTTTGGCGTCGTATTCGAGGGGCGGCGTCATGACCGCACTTCTCGATGTCAAAGGGCTCAACAAGCGCTTCGGCGGCCTTCATGCGGTAAAGGATGTTTCGTTTTCGCTCGCCGCAGGGGCGATCACCGGCATTCTGGGCCCGAACGGTGCCGGCAAGACGACCCTGTTCAACTTGCTGACGGGCTTTATCCCACCCGACACTGGGACCGTGGAGTTCGACGGGCATGCGCTGGGCGGCCTTGCTCCGCACAGGATCGTCAATCGCGGCCTCGCCCGCACCTTCCAGCTTACCCGCCCCTTCATCGGCATGACGGTGCGCGAGAACGTCGAGGTCGCCTGCTTCGCGCCGCGAGTACGGCGCGAGGGACACGCCCGCGTTCGTGCACAGCATTTTCTGGATCAAGTCGGACTTGGCGCCAAATCGGCCATTCCGGTCGACGTGCTGCCTTATGGCGACTTACGACGCCTTGAGATCGCGCGGGCGCTTGCGGTGAATCCGAAGCTGCTTTTGCTTGACGAACCTTTCGCCGGCCTCGGAACGAGCGAGATCCAGCCTCTCGCCAACCTGATTCGGGAGCTTCATCGCACGGAGGGTCTCACGATCCTCATCATCGAGCACAAGCTTAGGGAGTTCATGCAGCTCGTGAGAGAGGTCATCGCAATGGACTTCGGCGAAATCGTGGCGATCGGGGAGCCGCAAATGATCGTGCGGCACCCGCGTGTCGTCGAGGCCTATATCGGAAAGTCCGACGTCGAAATGGCCGACATTGGCCGGACAGGAGGCGACCTTGGCGCTGCTTGAGGTCTCCGATCTCGTTGTTCATTATGGCAAAGCGCTGGCGCTCGACGGTATCTCCCTGACCGTCGGAGCGGGCGAGCTCGTCGGGGTGTTGGGTCCGAATGGTGCGGGCAAGACAACGCTGCTCAAGGCGATCTCGCGCACCGTGCCGCCGACGACAGGACATATCTCGCTCGACGGCCGCCCCCTCGACGGATTGCCCGCCCATAAGGTGGTCGGTCGCGGTATCTGTCACTGCCCGGAGGGACGACGCCTTTTTCCCGAGCTTTCCGTACTCAAGAATCTTATGCTCGGCGCCTATTTGCGCGACGACAAGGACGGCATCCAGCGCGACCTCGGCCATGTCTACGAGCTTTTTCCGGTGCTGGGCGAGCGCAGTCGGCAGCAGGCGGGAACGCTTTCCGGCGGGCAGCAGCAAATGCTTGCGATCGGCCGCGCGCTCATGGGCCGGCCGCGACTACTATTGCTCGACGAACCGTCGGTTGGGATCGCACACCGCCTCAAGGTCGAAATTTTCAATGCAATTCGTGAAATCCAACGTGCGGGTACGGCGATCCTTTTGGTCGAACAGGACGCTCGCTCCACTGTCGCGATCGCCGGTCGCGTGTACGTGCTCGAGCACGGCCATTTCGTGCGCGAAGGCAGCGCACAGGCTCTTGCGGCGGATGATGACATCAGGCGCGTCTATCTCGGCGTATGACGAGCAGCGCCCTGGCTAACGCATCCCCGGTCTCTCAGCCGCTGAAACATTTTGACCGACAAGGCAAAGTCGGCCACGCTCGCCGTATCGTGCCGCGCGAATTTTTAAGGCCCGCCCAGTCATGTCCCGCGGAGTCATGTCCCACCGAGCCGTACCCCACCTCGCCGTTACCCGTCGCGACCCGACCGCTCTCATCGACAATCTTGCCCTCGACGAAGGGTCGGCCGAGCCGCTCATGCGCCAGCTTTATCGCGCCCTCCGCGACCTCATCCTGTCCGGCAGCTTGAAATCCGGCGCCAAGCTGCCATCCACCCGCACGCTTGCGCGACACCTAAAGGTCGCGCGCACGACGATCATATCGGCGTTCGAGCTTCTTGCCGCGGAGGGCTTCATCGACGGTGCAGCTGGCTCCGGCACCTATGTCGCTGAGACTCTCGTGCCCGAAGCACAAGCGATGCAGCGCGGCAAAGCCGTGGTCAAACCCGGCGCACCACCGAGGCTCTCGGCGCGCGGACGAGCCCTCGGCACATTTGAACGAGAGAGCGCGCTGTCAGAGGCGAACATCTTCGCCCCAACCCTTCCCGCTCTCGACGCGTTTCCCTTCGACGAATGGCGCAGGTTGCTGGCGCGGGCCTGCCGGCGCGAGGGGCGCAACCTGCTCGACGCTGGCGATCCGCGCGGCTGGCCGCAACTGCGCCAGGCTATCGCCGGCTACCTTGGACCCGCGCGCGGCGTGGTGTGCGACCCCGCACAGATCATCGTGCTTTCGAGCGCACGGCAAGCCGGCCAGCTTGCCGCCCGGCTCCTGGCGGACGATGGGGATTTCGCTTGGGTTGAGGAGCCGGGCTATCCCGAGGTCGATGCGGCACTACTATCGGCGGGCCTAAGACTCGCCCTGATACCGGTCGATGGCGAGGGAATCGACACCCGCGCTGGCCAGTCGATCGCACCCCATGCGCGGCTCGCCTCCGTGACACCGTCTCACCACTATCCCCTCGGCGCCACCATGACTCTCGCACGGCGCCTTGAGCTTCTCGAATGGGCTAGTCACGCGGGTGCCGTGATCATCGAGGACGACTACGACGGCGAGTTCCGTTATGGCGGAAAGCCGCTTACCGCGCTTTATGGCCTCGATGGCGGGGAGCGCGTAATCTATGTCGGAACTTTCAGCAAAGTGATGTTCCGCTCGCTCCGTCTCGCCTATATGGTATGCCCCGCTCACTTGGTCGACGTGTTCGCGGCCGCGCGCCGACAGATCGACGGGCATGCGGTCGCGATAACTCAAGCAGCACTCGCAGAATTCATGGAGTCGGGTGGATTTGCCGCCCACATCCGCCGCATGCGCGCACTATACAAAGATCGTCAAGACACGCTCGTCGCGTTGGCACAGCGCCATCTCGAAGGCGCTCTGGTACTTCGCCCCTCCAATGCTGGCCTCCATCTTGTGGGGCATCTGCAGCACGGCGTCAGCGACGAGTCTGTTGCAGCAGCACTGCCCCACGATCGCGTCTCGCCTGGCGTATTGTCGAGGTACTACCGCACCAAGCCAGCACCCTCGGGACTGATCCTCGGCTATGCCGCTTGGGATGAGCCTGCCCTTCGGGAGGGAGTCATCGCACTCGCAAGAGCAATCGAGATAACCCGCCGGCGGGTCGACCGGCGGCGATAGAGTGGTCTGGTAAAAGACCTTGAAGTGGTACTTTTAGCAGGTCCACTTTTCGACTACGACTTTCTCAGCGACAAACCGAACGTTGCCGATATGGATGCCGGCCGGTTAAGCGCGCTCCCGTGTCACAAGGAACATGGACGACACAATGGACGCCTATAGCCCTACCAAGAGGACCAAGCTCAAGCGTGTGCCCAAGCGGGCACTCTACGACAAAGAAGGCGTTTACGCGATCCTGGACGCAGGGGTGATTTGCCATGTCGGCTACGTGATCGACGGATCGCCCTACGTGACGCCGACGGCTTACTGGCGCCATGGCAATCGGGTATATTGGCACGGCTCGTCCGCAAGCCGGATGCTGCGTACACTCGAATGCGGTGTGCCCGTGTGCCTGACCGTTACCCATCTTGACGGGTTCGTGATGGCGCGCTCCGGCTTTCATCATTCGATCAACTACCGCTCGGTCATGGCCTTCGGCATTGCACAGCTCGTCGCGAGCAAAACGGAGAAGATCGAAGCGCTGGAACATTTCACCGAACGACTTTTCCCCGGGCGCTGGAAGGAAATCCGGGGACCCAACGAACAGGAGATCAAGGCGACCAAAGTGTTGTGGATGGAACTTGAGGAGGTTTCCGCGAAAGTGCGCACGGGCCCTCCAGTCGATGACGAGCCGGACTATGCGCTACCGTGCTGGGCGGGCGTATTACCCCTTTCCATCGCCACAGGCGTTCCTGTTCCGGACCCGCGGCTACCCTCCGGTACGCCGCTTCCCGCTTATTTCGCCGGGTTCAAACTGGGCCAATAGAAACCTCGTTCGTGCAGACTGAGGGTTTGATCGGCCCCGCGTTCTCGCGCATCATGCCGCCCAGACTAATCGAGGGGCGTGACGCCGGGGAGTGACCATGAACGCAATCGATCTAAAGGGCCAGAGGGCAGTCGTTACAGGTGCGGCGCGCGGGATCGGCTACGGCATTGCTGAACGCTTCGTCGCATCGGGTGCCGCGGTTGCGATCTGGGACATCGACGAGCCGGCAGTGCGCCACGCTGCAGAACGGCTTGCCCGGAAAGATAGTGCGCTCGGCTTCAAGGTTGACGTGACCGACGAGGCTTCCGTGAAGAATGCACTCCAGGCGACCATGAAAGCCCTGGGGCAGGTCGATATTCTCGTCAACAACGCGGGCATCGCCGGCTCGAACGTCAAGAGTTGGGAGTACACGAGTGCAGAATGGCGGCGCATCATCGAAATCGACCTTATCGGCGTTTATCTCTGCTCCGCGGCGGTCCTGCCCGGAATGATCGAAAGGGGATACGGGCGCATTGTCAACATCGCGTCGATCGCGGGTAAGGAAGGCAACCCGAACGCCTCCGCCTACAGTGCTGCCAAGGCTGGCGTCATCGGCCTCACCAAATCGATTGGCAAAGAAGTGGCGCGGAACGGCGTCATCGTGAACTGTGTCACGCCGGCCGCGGTCGAGACGGATATTTTCGCGCAAATGTCGAAGGAACACATTGATTACATGCTATCGAAGATTCCGATGGGACGCTTCGGCAAGGTCGAGGAAATCGCATCGCTGGTGAGCTGGCTCGCGTCCAAGGACTGCTCGTTCTCCACGGGCGCCGTATTCGACATTTCCGGCGGACGAGCGACTTACTGACGGCCGTTTGCAACGGCGTCAGAGCGTGATCCCGCCATCGACGATCACGATGGCGCCCGTCATATAGGTGCTCTCGTCTGAGGCCAGGAAAACCGCGAGCGAAGCGATTTCTTCGGGGGTACCCAGCCGCCCCATGGGCTGGCGCGCGATGAATTCGGCCCTTGCCTTCACCTTGTCGTCGAAGGCATTGATCCGATCTTGCAGCGACGGCGTTTCGATCGTGCCGGGGCAGATCGCATTGCAGCGGATGCCGCGCTTGATGTAATCGATCGCCACCGATTTGGTAAGTCCGATTACGGCCGCCTTGCTTGCGCCATAAACGAAGCGATTCAAGATGCCACTCACCGAGCCTGATACCGACGCCATATTGATGATCGAGCCCCGACCCTTCTCCAGCATTGCCGGAAGGAACGTTTTGATCGTGTAAAACATCGATTTCGCGTTAAGATTCATCGCGAGATCCCATTCCGGCTCCCTGGCCTCGAGGACATTGCCGTGGTGGACATAGCCCGCGCAGTTGAAGAGGATATCGACGAAGCCGAGTTCATGCCCGAGTCGTTCGATGGCGGTAAAGTCCATCACATTGAGCCGCCGCACGCTGATACCTGGGATTTCGGATATCTCCCCTAGCGTCGTCTCGTTAATGTCAGTCGCGACAACTTCGGCACCTTCGCGTGCGAAAGCGAGTGCGCTTGCCCGGCCAATCCCTTGCCCTGCGGCCGTAATCAGCGCCTTCTTTCCTTGAAGCCGTCCGCTCACTCTTCGCCCCTTTTCGTTTCTGGGCGGATGGTAGAAGTGACATGGCACCTTTGGCAAGACGCGGGCCGCACACGGCTCCCTTCGCTTCACATCCCCGTCGGCAAGGCTATACTGCGAGCATACGATCCAATCGATGTGAGATATTCCATGGCCGAAGTCGCCGCCCTCACCATTCGTCTAAATCCTTCGGACAATATCGCGGTCGCCCGGGCCGATATTCTTCCTGGCACCAATATTCCGGGCGAGGGTGTGAGTGCCCGAACCCATATACCCTCCGGCCATAAGATCGCAACGCGCGCCATCGCCAAGGGTGAGCCAATCCTGCGCTATGGGCAAATAATCGGCTTTGCCGAGTCCGCGATCTCGGCGGGGGAACATATCCATACACATAATTGCGGCATGCACGATTTTACCCGTGACTATGCCTATTGTGAAAACGCCAAACCGACCCAGTATATGAATGAACCCGCGAGCTTCGAAGGCATCGTGCGCGTGGACGGCCGTGTCGCCACCCGCAACTACATCGGAATCCTGACGTCGGTGAACTGCTCAGCCGGAACCGCACGACATATTTCCGACGCTTTCCGTACCAATCCCTTCACAGGCGAAGGGCTGCTTGTCGATTTTCCCAATGTCGACGGCGTCGTCGCTCTTACCCACAAGACGGGATGCGGCATGGCCGTCGACGGGGAAGGCATGGAGCTTCTCCATCGCACAATCGCCGGCTATGCGCGTCATCCGAACTTCTTCGGCGTGCTTATCCTTGGCCTTGGCTGCGAGGCCGCGCAAATAGGCGGGCTCATGCGCGCCGAGGAACTTTCCGAGGGTCCCTTGCTCCAGACCATGACGATTCAAGAGACAGGCGGCGTCAGGAGGACCGTGCAGGAAGCCATTGCCCGGATCAAGGCGATGTTGCCCGATGCGAACAAGGTACGCCGCAATGCCGTACCTGCCTCCAACATCACAATCGGCCTTCAGTGCGGCGGCTCCGACGGATATTCGGGCATTTCGGCCAACCCCGCTTTGGGTGCGGCCTCCGACCTCATCGTACGCCACGGGGGCACCGTCATCCTCTCCGAAACGCCCGAAACGTATGGGGCGGAGCACCTTCTGACACGGCGGGCGGTCAGCCCCGGGGTCGGCGCCAAGCTCGTCGAGCTCATGAATTGGTGGGAAAACTACACGGCTAAGCACGGCGGCGAAATGAACCACAATCCTTCGCCCGGCAACAAGGCGGGCGGCATTTCGACGATTCTGGAAAAGTCGCTCGGTGCGGCCGCCAAGGCCGGTACGACGAACCTGGTCGATGTCTATAAATACGCGGAACCCGTGACGGCCAAGGGTTTCGTGTTCATGGACACGCCCGGCTATGATCCTGTTTCCGCGACAGGCCAGGTCGCGGGTGGCGCCAACGTAATTTGCTTCACGACGGGACGGGGCTCCGTCTTCGGCTGCAAGCCCTCGCCGTCACTCAAGCTGGCGACAAACACTTCGCTTTACCACCGGATGAGCGACGATATGGACATTAATTGCGGAACGATCGTAGACGGTGCTGAGTCGGTCGAGGCGTGCGGGGCACGAATCTTCGATCTCATCCTCAAGACGGCGTCCGGCCAGAAGACGAAGAGCGAACTCCTCGGCATGGGCGAAGATGAATTCGCACCTTGGCAGATGGGTGCAGTGATGTAGTGCTTCAGCGGTGGAACTCCCGCAGCGCGCATGAAGCGCTCCACGCCCGGAGAGGCCCCGCTCGTCGTACCATCCCCTAAGAGAGTTCGGCTTCAATCCAACGCACAAGCGCCAACAGTGTGCGGTCGTGCTTGAAACGCCCTACGAACTGCAGACCGATCGGCAGGCCGTGCGGCCCGGTTGCAAAAGGGATCGTCACGCACGGAACGTGAAGCAACGTCCAGAGTCGGTTGAAAATGGGATCGCCCGTCGCGTTCAGTCCGAGAGGCGCCTCACCCGGCGCGCTCGGGGTCATCACAAGGTCGAATTTTTCAAGGAGGGCGTCGAATGCAGCTCGCGCGATTGCCGTGCGTTGGAGGGCCGCAGAATATCGCCCTTCAGAGATCGTGCGGGATTCCTCAAGAAAGTCGAGAAGCTTTTGACTTAGCTGACTCGCGTGGTCGCGCAGTTCCACCGCGTAGGAGAGGCGCGCCTCGAACGCCATGACGACATGCTGGGCTTCGGTGAGCCCTTGGCAAGCTTCCGGCAACATGAGGTCGACAGTCTCGACACCGTGCCGTTGAAGCTCGGCCGCCGCCGTGTCCATCGCAACGACGGTGGCGGGCCCCGCCTCCCTCCAATGTTCGGTCCGGCAAATGCCGATGCGGCGCGGACGCTCAACCGCCAAATCCGGCGTTCTGAGATTGTCGCCCATGAGGACGCGGGCAATCAATTCGGTGTCTTCGACCGAGCGAGAGAAAGTGCCGACGGTATCAAGGGAAGGGGCAAAGGGTTTGGCACCCATCATCGAGACGACACCATGACTCGGTTTGAATCCGATGACACCGCAGAAAGCCGCTGGCCGAATCACCGAGCCCGCGGTCTGGCTGCCGATCGCAAGCGGCACCATGTAGTCCGCCACGGCCGCCGCCGATCCACTCGATGAGCCGCCTGGCGTATGAGCCCGGTTATGGGGGTTAGAGGTTTTTCCCGGCGTGAAATACGCGAACTCGGTAGAGACCGTCTTACCGAGCACGATGGCGCCGGCCGCCACCAGCAATTCGACCGCCGCAGCATGGGCGCTCGGCCGGTTATGCCGATAGATGTCAGAGCCATAGGTAGTGGGCATGTCAGCCGTGTCGAAGATGTCCTTGATTCCGACCGGCACACCGTGAAGCGCGCCACGCGGCGCCTCGGCGTCGTGCGTGCGCGCCATTTCGCGCGCGGAATCCGGGTCGAGATGCTGCCACGCACCGACGGTGCGCTCGCGCTTGGCGATGCGCGTGAGGCATGCCTCGACAAGGTCAATTGAACTGAGCTCGCCGCGCGCAATGCGGCGCGCAGCTTCGCTCGCACTAAAATTGTTCGGCTGCGACTCGCCGGCTACCGCGGGATTTGTCATTTTTTACCTTTGTCAGGACGCCGTGCCGTCGGTATCCGTCATCGGCTGTCAAGTTCTTTCGTCGACCTAGATTGCCGCACCGCCGCGGGAGAATCCAGCGCCAGGCACCAACTCATTAGGCCAGTCGTTAGAAAAACCTAATTTTCAAGGCGCTTGCCTTTTCAAGACCCCCCATGCTTGCCTAGCGGCGACGAAGAAACGGGGACGCGCGCGTTCAATTGCGTGGAGGCAAGCCGTGTCTGACCGAACCGCCCATTCCGCCGCGAGTTCCGCTGGCAAGTCGTCGACCAGAGCGACGCTGTCGAGCTATGCCCTGACACTCGCCATTCTTGCGGGTATCGCCGCAATTTCCTCCGGTTTCGGCTGGCGCCTTGGCCTGTGGTACTTCCGGGACGGATTCAAGATCCTGGAGTATTCGGTCTATGTTGCGATCGCCGCCGGCCTTCTTTCGCTCGTCGCCCTTTTCTGGCCGCGCCAACGAATCCGGCGATCGGGCACCCTCGCCGCGTTGTGTGGCCTCGCCGTCAGCGTTGTGATCGCCGGTTATCCCGCGTATTTCCGTTACGTGATCCTGCCATCGAAGCCATACATCCACGACATCACAACCGATACCGAAAACCCCCCGGCCTTTGTCGCTGCAGTGGCACTCCGCCAAGGTGCGGAGAATTCTGCCACATATGGCGGGCCGGATATCGCAAAGCAACAGTTGGCGAGCTATCCCGATATCAAGCCCGCCTTTTTCAATGCACCACCCGATCAGGTATTCGCTGCCGCGCTCTCGCTCGTCAAGGAATCAGGTTGGACAGTGACGGCGGACGCTCCCGCCGAGGGACGCATTGAGGCATTCGATACGACCCTCTGGTACGGCTTCAAGGACGATATCGTGCTCCGAATTATTGCGGATGGCTCGGGAACTCGGCTGGATATGCGCTCAGAATCGCGCTACGGCCGAAGCGATTTTGGCGTCAATGCCAGACGAGTCGCGAAGTTTCTTGCGGCACTGCAGGATCGAATGGCGTCGCGGTAGCGCCAAATCACCCTATTCAAGCACAGTCGTCCGATGCCGAGGGCGCCGGGAGGCCGTGCGGCTGTGCAGTCCGCAAGGGCAGCTCCTTGAGGAAAAACACCGTAATCAGAGCGATTGCGGAAATGGCAGCCCCCGTCAAAAAGACGACGGTGAATGATTGCTCCAAAGCCATCACGAGTAGCCGGCGCGCCGATTCACCAAGCTTACCGATGTTGCTCGTATCGCCGTGCAGAAGGTCGAAGGCTGGACGGTCGCCCATCGTTTCGTGACCGGGCACACGTGCAATCCGCCTATCGAGCTCACTGAGCAGCACCGACCCGAGCAGAGCCACGCCGAAAGATCCGCCCATCGAGCGGAAGAAATTCACGGCGGCGGTGCCCGTGCCGAGGTCTCGCAGATCGACGGCGTTTTGTATCGTGACCACCATGATCGGCAGCACCATTCCGATCCCCAAACCGACGAGCGCCATAAAACAACCGGACTCGATGCGGCCGGTACGCGCATCCATCGTCGAAAGAAGTACGAACGCGAATGTTGCAATGGCGAGCCCAAGGATTGGAAATATCTTGTACCGTCCGGTGTGGCTGACAATGCGCCCAGCCGCATAAGCGCCAGCGACGATGGCACCGGTAAGTGGAATCAACAAAAACCCGGACTGTGACGCCGTCTCGCCGGATACGAGCTGGAGGAACAACGGAAGAAATATGATGGCGCCGAACATCGCCATCGAGGACAGGAAGGATCCGATGCTAGCAACGGTGAATATGCCGATCCTGAATAGACGAAGAGGAATAATAGGCTCGCGCGCAATCCGCTCCCTCAATACGAAGGCGGCCAAAAGTACGAGACTTGCGACCACGAGCCCGATTAGATTCGGCGACGACCAGGCCATCTCGACGCCGCCCCAGGTCGTTGCAAGAACGAGCAGGGTTATAGCACTCACTAACAGCGTAGCACCCACATAATCGATCTCGCGGCGCGCCGTCCGCGGGACTGTGAGCTTGCGGAGCGTCTTATTGCATATGAGAATCGCGACCACGCCGATCGGAATGTTGATCCAGAAAACCCATCGCCAAGTGAGGTGATCCGAGAAAAATCCACCGAGCACCGGACCGGCAACGCTGGTGGCGGCAAAGACGCTCGAAAAATAACCCTGATAGCGCCCTCGATCGCGGGGTGCGATCACATCGGCGATCGTGGCGTGCGCCATGGCCATGAGGCCGCCACCGCCAATTCCCTGCAGGGCGCGAGCGAGTATAAGTTCGGTCATCGTGCCGGCAATCGCGCAAAGGGTCGATGCGACCAGAAAAATACCGATCGCCACCTGCAGCATGACCTTCCGGCCGTAAAGGTCCGATAGCTTTCCGTAGATTGGGGTCGCAGCGGTCGAAGTGAGCAAATAGCCGGAAACAACCCATGACATGTGCTGGATGCCATGAAGTTCGCGCGCGATTGTCGGCAGCGCTGTCGCCACGATCGTCTGATCGAGGCCGGCGAGTATCATTCCCAACATGACCCCGCTCAAAATCACGAGAATTTCGCGGTGGCCGAAGGCGGCGGGTGGAGCAGCGGATAGACGGCTTTCCATGCTTCGGCATTCCCTGTTTTCCGTCATCGCATGAGGCGGCAAACGCACGCAAGAGCCCCAAGAAGACAGCGTTGCGACCCCCGCCGTCAACGCTCGGCGTTTAAGATCGAAACGGTCGCTGATGCCGATTGTCCAACACCTCCGAGCAAAAAGGGGAGATGCGGGCTTTTTCGGTACAGACGCCTCGTGTGACGATTCCGATATTCGCCACATTAAGGGGGCGGGACCGGGAGCGAATTTCGGATTCAAGGCCACACGAGGAATATATTGTATTGAGTGTGGTATTCGGATTTGAAGTTCCTAATCGCGGATGCCAGCAAAATGCTGGGAACTTCAAATCCACCACTCTAGGCGGTCTTGTTGTCCCGACGACGCCGGAATGACATGCGAGGGTATCTATCGTGGAATTTGAAGGATGAAATCCAGCGAAGGGAAACTTCTACGAACAAAATTCGCTCAAAAAGTTATCCCCAACAATAGAAAGTGTTGACAGCGGCTTTGACCACAACATATGTTATTGGCGCTTGCACATCGTGTGCGCCCGCGTGTCGGTGTCCGGCGGGCTTTCAACCCGCCCCCGCCCGGCCCGCCCCGCGGCGGGTATTTTTTCGCAAAGGGGAACGATATGGCTGCGAAAAAGAAGACCGTGAAGAAAACTGCTAAGAAGCCGGCCAAGAAGAAGGCCGCGAAGAAGCGCTAGTATCGCGCGACGCGGGCCTGCATGCCCCCGCCGCGCGAGGGGATGCAGGCCCGCAGCCTTGATGGACCCCGGCGAGAAAATTCAAGCGCCGGGGTTTTCATTTCTTGGCCAATTGCTTCTCTCGCTAGAACCGAATGACGAGAAGGTGGTCGGTGCCTGACTCAGCCGCCCACACCTCGCCCTTGCGTCCGGCCATCTGACGGATATTCGCGTCGCGCCGAGGGAGTGCGAACGTCTCGAAGGTTTGCTTGACCGGATCGAACCGCAGAATCGCATTCGCACCCCAATCGCTGAGCCAAACTTCATCCTGCTCATCGACGTAGATCGCGTAGGGTTGGGGATGCGCGCCTGGAAGTTTCCAACCTTGCCACGTCCCGTTTTTAGAGTCGTAACACGCCAGTTGACCTGCGTTCCACTCGCTAACCCAGATGCCACCTTTTGAATCCGACCACACGCGCCGGGCCCCTTGGTCGTGCGTCGGCGGCTCGATGACCTTGACCTCGCCGCTATCAATGTCGATACGGCCCAGATAATTGCCTGCAAGCGACGCGAAGAAGACCGCACCTTGGGGCGTTGTCGTAATTCCATAGGGACCGACACCCTTCGGAGCATCGTAAACCTGCATTCCGCCGGTGCGAGGATCGAGAACACCGTAGACGCCATTTTGCCCGGTGAACCACAGAATCCCTCGCCGATCGAAGGTCGCCGTATTGAGATTTGCGAGCTCATTCCCGTGCGGCGGCAACTTGTACGTGTCGATCTTCTGGGTTTGCGGATCGACTCGCACGATCGCATTGAGCCCACCGTCCGTGATCCACGGCGCGTCATCGGGGCCCACGATCACGCCGTGAGGTGCTGCGTTCTCGCCGAGGGGAATAAGCGTCACTTTGCCGGTCTTGGGGTCAAGGTGGCCGAGCGCACCCGCACGCTGTGCCGTGTACCAGACGGTTCCATCGGCGGCGGGAAAGACATCGTGCGGTTCAGCACCTTCCGGCAAGGGAAATGCCTGCATCGTATAGTCCGCATGCGCCGACACGGAGACCACAATTGCAAAGCCGAGTGAGAGCGCGCTGACCATGACGTGCCGCATCGAATCCCCCTCCAAGCGCCGAAGTAGCAATTAAGAGTCTGGGGTCGCCGGGCTATCCGCGCAAGGGCCGTTGGAATCCATCGAATCGATATAGCTCAAATCGCGTTTAGGGACATCGGATCGCAGGCCTTGCGAAAAGACACTATTGCGTGCAGCCGAAATAACCATCGAGTTTCTCGATCCGCTCGGCAATCAGCCGCGCTCGCCCGGCGGTGTATCGGTTCGGCGCCTCGGGGGACCAGCGGCGAGGATTCGGCAATACGGCTGCAAGGAGTGCGGCTTCTCGCTGCGTCAGGCGGGACGCGTCTTTATGAAAGTAGATGCGCGCCGCCGCCTCGGCGCCATATATGCCATCGCCCCACTCGATGACATTGAGATAGACTTCGAGAATCCGCTGCTTCGGCCACAGGGCATCGACCGTCAGGGCCAAACCAGCCTCGATGGCCTTGCGGAAAAATCCCCCACCTGGCCAAAGGAAAAGATTTCGCACGGTCTGCATGGTGATCGTGCTGGCGCCCCTTAATCTGTTTTCTATCTCATATTCATCGACCGCCTGGGAGACCGCCTGCCAATCGATCCCATGATGAAAGCAGAATCGATTGTCCTCCGACGCGATCACAGCGCGCCGTAGCTCGAGCGAAATATCTCGGAATGGGACCGTCTGGTGACGGATCGTGCCAGCCGCGGGAAGCCGCAACAGCATGAGAGGCGTCAGCGGCGGATCGACCCAGCGATAGAGAAGGATGAGCGCAAACCAAATGCCGACGACGGCCACTGCCAAGCGCAGCAAAATGCCGATAAAACGACGCAACCCTTGTCGAACGATACCCACCCTGACCACGGTTCCGGATCGCCTCAGCCGCTCCTGCATCTTTGGTGCGTCAATAAACAAATCCCTACCCGATACGGCACAGAGTACATTTGAGGGCCGCCTCTTCGATATAGTTCGTCGACGCGCGATCCCAAGCAACGATCTGCCGAGATCGCGCCCTTTGCCGCGGGTTCCGGTTGCAATCGCGGGGCGACTCACCCCAATCCGCCACTTCGCGGGCAGCCGCCCGCCATTGGGCGCTTGTGACTGGCCGATACCAATTATTCCCGCCCTCGATTACCCTGGGCATTCAAACTCTTTCGGCCAAGCAGCTCGCCTCCGACGGCAAGGGAGAACAGAAATGGCCAATCCCCGCATCCCTTTTCGAATGTCGTTTGGCCGTCCGCATCTTGAGCCGCTTGAAGGAAAGCCACTCATGGTTCATATCGTCGTCAACGTCGAACACTGGCCATTCGATCAGAAGATGCCGCGCACGATCCTTCCTCCACCCCATGGCCTCGACCAAGTGCCGGACGTGCCCAACTTCGCTTGGGCAGAGTACGGACTGCGTTGCGGTATCCCCCGCATCCTCACGCTCCTGGAGGACCGAACCCTTCCGGCTTCAGCGAGTATCAATGCAAGTGTGATTGAGGCCTATCCGTCCTGTGCGGAAGCAATTCTGGAGGCCGGCTGGGAATTTGTCGGCCACGGCATGCACCAGCGCTCGATCCAAGACGCTGGCGACGAGGCGGCAGTCATCGAATTGGCGCTCGACAAGATAGCGCGGTTTGCCGGACGCCGTCCGCGTGGTTGGCTCGGCCCCGGGCTCCGGGAATCGTTCGAGACGCCAGATCTTCTTAAAGCCGCGGGAATCGAGTACCTCTTCGATTGGGTAATCGACGATTTGCCAAGCTGGCTGGACACTGCAAGCGGCCCTCTTCTGTCGATGCCTTACACGCTCGAACTCAACGACAGCGTGATCTACGCGGTCGAGCGTCATCCCTCGCCGGAAATTTATCGCCGCTTCACCGATACACTCGAAGTCTTCGATTGGGAATTGCGGCAGCAACCGCGCGTGCTCACGTTGGGGCTTCATCCACACTTGATCGGTGTGCCCCATCGCTTCGTATATCTCCAGAAAATACTTGATGTGCTGCTCGACCGCGAAGACGTCATATTCGTGACGGGTGGCGCCATTGCCGATTGGTACGTCGAAGCCGAACGTAGCGCCATTGGGCGCGGCAGGCAGTGAATGCAATTCCTCCACGCTGTCGCTGTTTCTCTCCGAATAACCACGGAAACATAGTATGGTACTAAAAACCCAAGCGAGCCGGATAAATGATCTCGCTTGGCTTGCCGTCTCTTTTGTCCTTGTCTTTACCGTTTACGGTTTCGGCAGACATGCCTCGGTTGGGAAAGTCGATCAATGGTATGCGACCCTTTTGAAGCCCGAGTGGGCGCCACCCAATTCTGTATTAAGTTCCGTCTGGTCGGTCCTCTACGCCTTAATGGCCTTGGCCGCATGGCTGGTTTGGCGCGAAAGCGGCTGGCGAAACGGCAAGCGAGCGTTGCTTCTTTACGCGGGACAGCTGACCTTCAATTTCCTTTGGCCAATTCTCTTCTTCGGGCTCGAATGTCCGTTTGCCGCAATGATAGATGCAATGGTTCTATGGGCCGTCCTGCTCGCGACTCTGCTCGATTTTCGCCTTCATTCGACCCTCGCAACGGCAGCCCTCGTGCCGTATCTCTTGTGGGTCAGCTATGCCGTTTGTCTCAATTCGACCGTCTGGCGGCTCAATGCTTGATCACTACGACTCGATCCGACGCCAAATGATCCCGAATTTGTCTCATCAATGTCCCATCTTCGTTCCAATATTTTGCGCTGCCGTTTGCCGTTGTTGACCGCTTGGGCCGTGTGTCCTCGATTGAATTGTGGGGGCGCTGTTCGGGCGGCGCTGGCTCGATGGGGTATTTTCACGTAGCCGCCTGGTTTAAATCTCAAAACATGAGGAAGACAATGAAGATAGCAAAGTCCTCGGTCTTGTTCGCGATTTTGATGTCCCTTTCCGCTGTCCCGGCGACTGCGGTCGGTCCCGCCGCCGATCCGGCGGCGGCAGCTAATCTCTTGGCGCTCGTAAATCGGGCGCGCAGCGATGCCGGGCTCGCTCCCGTGCATCCGAACGCGGAGCTGACTGCGGTCGCTCAATCGATGGCGGACGACCTGGCGCGGCGTGGCGTTCTCTCACACGTGGACAGCAATGGCGCCGGGATAGATGCCCGTTTCCTGCAAGCTGGCTATCGGTACTCGATCGCCGTCGAAGTGGTTGCAGCACCGCATGCAGATCCTCAGGAAGTCATTGCCGACTGGATGGCGAACCCGTCCAATCGAGAGCAGATCCTCACCGACGATCTGAATGACGCGGGCGTCGGGTACGCTACGACGGCGACCAACAATTCCTCTGGGCCGGCGTCAGGCTTTTGGGTCCTCGACATGGGCTCGCCCATCGTTGTTCACTTTTGACGCCGATCTTCGAATTCGCCGGCGGGTAACCGCGCAATAAAGCAATGTATTGTGCATCGTACGCTCGCCAAGATGTTCGAAAGCCACCAGGGTTGAGCTAGTGTAGGGCGTCCCGGTGCTCCACGGAGAAGACGTGGGCATAGAGATTTGCAATCCATTGTTTGCCCTCCTGCGTCACGCGCAAATATCGAAGGGCGTCGGCGATATAGGGGTTGACGAGGTTCCAGAAGAAGCCGGGATACGCCGCGCGCAAATCGGCAGAGTTGCGATAGCCCAACTTTTCGGCCGTGCCGGTCTCCTGAAATTCGGCGAATAATGCTGGGATCTTCCGCAGATAATCGATATCCGCGAGCTGTCCAGTCAGATCAGATGCGCGGACGAGCCCTGGATAATCGCTGGTCGGCGCATGCGTTTCATCCTGAGGTACCGGAAAGCGCGTATGCTCGATATTCGCCTCGACAATCTCCGTGTCGATCTTCGCGAGCGTACCCTTCCCGAAGCGCTCGCGCACAAAGAGCTTTGATCGAGTGACGTGATGGGGGGTCAGCGACACATCCGTGGAACCCGGCGCCAGTTCCATGGTATCGCCCTGAAAGCTGATGACATAGCGCCCGTCGCGATCGCCTCTGCAGACGCCGCGCACATAGCCAATGTCGTGGCAGAGCAGGGAAATGATGAAGTGCAGCCAGTCATGCGGCGTCACCCCACCCTCGCTGATATGCTTGCCGCGCAGGACCTCCTGGCCCAGCAACGTCACCATGATCGTATGCGCCATGTCATGGTATGGCGCATCGCTGTTGGCAATATTCTCGAGGGCCAGGTTTCCCACGAATTCGATGATTCCCGGATAACCGGGTTCCAGCAGGCCGTATATGCGCTTATACATTTCCTGCAAGTGGTCGACAAATGCGTCGATGACGAGCCGCGTTGGATTAAACATTCGACCCTCCCGCGAAACAGGCTAATCCTGTACCATCTCCGTCGAACGAAATAATGTAGCGCAGCCGCGAAGTGCCATTCCCGCTATCGCGAGTAGCGAATGACACATTCTCGCGCGGGTGGGCGCGCGATGCAAAGGTCCAAATAAGGGAATGCCGGCCCCCCTCGTCGCGGGCCGTGCCACCACACCCCGTCGACGAGTAGCCAGGCGATTGCGGTGAGCCTATTCGACGGCCGCTTTGCCCCTTGCTCCGAAATTAAGCCGCTCTTTTGTCGCAAGAGCGCTCGCGGCAGGCTTCGCTCTGTCAGCAGCCTGCATTACTGACCATACGCGGCAACAAGATCTTGCAAATGCGACTTCAGTAACGACACGTGTTCCATAAAGGATTTGGGAGCCTCGCCTTTTGGCATGGGGGAAAAGCCCTTTCCCACTTCCGCGCGCAACGCCTGCAACAGAGTACCGTCGGGCGAGCTGAGATAATAACGGCCTGTTTGTCGATCTCGGTCGCCCGAGACGCAAAGCGTGCGCTCCGTCCCGGGCTCTTTGAAAATCCCAAATCCGATCGAATCACCATCGTCGTTCGAAATCGAGATGTCGGTGAATTTGCATTGAGGGTTTTTCGCACTAAGCCCAAAGCCCTTGCAGATTCCGGGGTCGAGTTGCTCGTCTTTGGTGCCATGGCGGGATGCCAGATCGACCAGACTTGACCACAGCGCAGCGGTTTCCGAATCGGCCGCTGCAAAAGCGGGCGACGCCACCGCATCATGAACGAGAACCGTCAGCGTCGCAAAACCTTGGGGCACAAGGAGTGCCGTGGCATACATCACCACTGCAACCAGCGCGCATTGCTTTCTCATCGGCAAGCCCTTGAACCTATCGGCTCCTATCGGCGACTCAGTCAGCCTAGGGGACGGCTGCGGCGAATGGAATACCCTTTTATCATGCGACGCCAATACGAGCGATCGATCTAGCCGCATCCTGAGCTGCGTGTCCTGGGTGTAAGGTGCTACCGGCATTTCCAAATTTGATTTGCAACGGCGCCAGGGCATAATGACGTAAAGAGAATCCGCCTCAGGGATATCCATCCATGGCAGGCGTTTACGACGCGATAGTCATTGGCGCTGGACATAACGGGCTGACTGCCGCGGCCTACTTGGGCAGGGCACGATTCAAAACGCTGGTCCTCGAGCGTCGCCACATCGTCGGCGGCGCAGCCGTCAGCGAGGAGTTCCATCCTGGCTACCGCAACTCGATCGCATCCTATTCGCTCGGCCTGTTTCGCTCCGAAATAAGTCGTGATCTCAATCTCAAGCAGCACGGGTTGCGAGCGATCCCCTATCGCGGCGCGGTCGATCTGCTGAGCGACGGCCGGGCTATCTTGCTGACGGGCGACGAAGGCCACGACCAAATGGTTATCGGCCGCTTTTCGAACCGGGACTACGAGGCAATGAAAGCGCTGCGTGCTCGATTGCTGCGAGTCGGCGATATCGTGCGCCGCCTCTGGCTCCGCGCGCCGCCCGATCTTGCGGGTGGACTCGACTCGCTTCTTGGCGCGGTGGCCATCGGCCGGCAGCTTCGGAAGTTGAGCCTGGAAGATCGGCACTTCTTGATTCAAATGTTTACATTGAGTGCCGAGGATCTCGCAGCGCGCTGGTTCGAGAGCGACACGGTCCGTCAGATCTACACTGTGCACTGCGTCAGCAGTAATTTCGCGAGCCTTCGAGCACCGGGCTCGGCGGTGCCGTTTCTCCTCAACGTCATGGGCGAGCTCGATGGTGTGCGATACAGATGGGGGGTCGCCAAAGGAGGCATGGGTGCGGTCAGCGAGGCACTAGCCGCATCCGCGCGCAAAAATGGCGTCGAGATACGAACGTCGGCCCCAATCGCGCGGATAATGGTCGAGAACGGCCGTGCCGAAGGGGTTCGGCTCGAGAGTGGCGAGGAGGTCCGCGCACGGGTCGTACTTGCAAACACGGATCCCAAGCGCACCTTTCTTCACCTTGTCGGCAAGGAGCATCTGGACGCGACCTTTGCCGCGGATATCGAGCGTTTTCGAATGGGAACGGCTTCGCTGCGCATGAATTTGGCACTTCGCGCGACTCCGGAATTTTCGGCCCTTCCCGGTGCCGAGGGCGAACTCGCACGGGGCTCGATCATCAACATGCTGCCAGATGTCGAGACGATGGAGAGAAACTATAATCTCGCCCGCAATGGCGAGCTCTCTGACGAACCATACGTAACGATCCAAATCGCCTCGGCACTCGACGATAGCTTGGCGCCCGACGGCCATCACGTCATGTCTCTGCTGTGTAAATACTACCCCTACCAGCTTTCAGGCGGGAGGAATTGGGATGATATCAAGGACCAGGTGGCCGATCGAATCCTTGCCGCCGTGGAGCGTCACATTCCGAATCTCGGCACGATCACGGTAGCTCGTCAGGTTCTCACGCCGCTCGATCTCGAGCGCATTTTCGGATTGACCGAAGGGTGCATATTTCACGGCCGCCATGAGCTTGACCAGTTATTCAGCCTCCGCCCACAGCCGCGGGCAGCACGTTATCGCACACCTATCCAAGCGCTCTATTTATGCGGTTCCGGTAGTCATCCAGGCGGTGGCGTGACCGGCGGTCCCGGGCACAATGCCGCAATGCGCGTCATTAAGGATTTACGCCGAAAGGTCCGACCCGCGTAGAAAATTCCGCCTATCGAATCGCGCTTTTGCGCGCAGCAATTCGCTATCATGCTGTCGACGATTGCGAATCCCGTTCCGATCGGTCGTCGTTGGGGAGCCAAATGCGAAAAGTAATCGATGTCGAGTGCGATCTGCCGCCTGATGAGCATGGTCGGCCACGCAAATTCGAAACGACGACGCTCGTGCAAGGCTACGGCGATCCCGAACGAATGGAACCGCCGCCTGACTACGGATTTGCGAATTATGGCAGAATCTTTCGCTCCCGCGCACCACAACCGGAGGGCAGCACAAAAGTCGCGACGGGAATGTCGCTTGACGATTTCGTATCGCGCATGGATGAGGCCGGTGTGGTAACCGGTGTCGTTGGACGGGTCGCAAACGAAGAACTCGGCGGAATTGTCGCGAAATATCCCGGCCGGTTTCTGGGCCTCGCGTCGATAAGCCCCTTCGACGGCATGCGCGGCGTGCGAGCATTTGAGCGTGCCATTCGCGACTTCGGCCTGCATGGCCTACGGATCGCAGCCCTTTTCAACACGATCCCCGCGAGCGACCGCCGCTACTATCCGCTCTACGCGAAGTGCGTCGAACTCGACGTCCCCGTGCGAATTTACACATCGATGAACTATGCCAATGACAGGCCGTACGACTTGGGTCATCCGCGGCATCTTGACCAGGTTGCCATCGATTTCCCGGAATTGCGCATCATCGCGGGACTTAGCGGCTGGCCCTGGGTCGCGGACATGGTCGGTCTGTTACGTCGCCACCCCAATCTCTATTGCGATACGGCGGCACATCACCCGCGTTATTTCGCACAGGCAGGTTCGGGCTGGGAGCAGTTCCTGCAATTCGGCAATACGCTCCTGCAGGACAAGATAATGGTGGGCATATCGCTCGGAAGCGTTGGAATTCCCTATAAGGAATCGATTGCGCTTTACGAGGCGCTGCCCTTGAAGGATCATGTCATTGACAAATGGCTTTACAACAATGCGCGCAACTTTTTCCGGCTCGACTGACCCGCGATACATTGTTCGTCGAAATTGCGGTACTGGTGCATATCGCTTCAGGAGATGACGGCCCTCGCGTCCGCGGCGACGACGCCCATCCCACGAGGTTTGACGAAAAGCGGATTGATGTCGAGTTCCACGAGACGCTCGCCCAGCGCCGCAGCAAGTTCGCCAACCTTGACGAGGGTGTCTATGACGGCAGCAACGTCAAGCGGGGCATGCCCGCGGAAGCCCCCGAGCAAGGGCCAAATCCGCAGCCTCCGCAGCATCGCCTCGGCCATCTCGGGTGAAAGCGGTGCTAGCGCCACTTCGACGTCGCCGATCAGCTCGACCAGCACTCCACCTGAGCCGACCATTACCGCCGAGCCGAACTGCCCGTCGTACTTGACGCCGACGATCAACTCTGCCTCACCTGCCACCATTTCAGCCACAACGCATGCCGCGGCGTGGGGATCGACAGCGGCAAGCTTGGCACGCACATCATCGAAGGCGGCTTCGACATCGCGCTGATCGTTTAGCGAAGTTCGCACGAGGCCGGCGTCGCTTTTATGCACCACCTTTTTGCTGACCCCCTTGAGGACAACAGGAAATCGGATCGCCTGTGCCGCCTCCACCGCTTCCTCGCGCGTGCGCACGAGCTGTTCCCGCGTCACGCGCACGCCTGCCGCGGCAAGCAACGATTTAGTCTCGGGCTCGGTCAGGTACCCGCCATGTGGCACCCGTCCGCGAAACCGACGCGGCGCCGGTTTGGCAGGCGCTCCCGCCTGTGGACGATACTCGAAATACGCACGCATGAGACGGATAGCGTCATCGATGCGGTCGCAGTAAGGAATGCCTTTCTCGCGGATGATCGCGCGTACCTCTGTCGCGACCGAGCCCGGCGTGAGTGCCATTAGCGCCGGTGTGTTCGAGGTAAGAAGGCCGTTCGCGATTCCCGTCACCGAGGCCTCATAGTTCGGAATCGTCGTCAGCGGGACGAACACAACCCCAACGTTGGAATCGGCAGCCACCGCGGCGGCGATAGGCTCGGCGATTACCTTCGCTTCGCCCGCGTCCTGCCGGCGGGCTCCCATATCGACTGGATTATCGAGATGATCGGGAAGTATTGCGAAGGATAGCGCCTTGCGCGTCTTGTCTTCGAAGCGCGCGAGCCTCAGGCCTACATCAGCCAATCGGTCCGCAACAATTCCGTTCATACCTCCCGAGGACGACACAATGCCTAGGGTCTCGCCGCGCGCTGGGCCGTAGCGAATCAGGAAATTCGCCAGCATCACCATCACGTCGGGATCGTCGACAAGGACGGCGCCGGCCTCGCGACTTGCGGCCGCGAACACCGGATAAGCGCCGGCGAGGCTCGCCGTGTGCGAGCGTGCGGCTTGCTCCCCTTGCGCACTGCGGCCGGTTTTCAGCACGACCACGGGCTTACCCTCTCGCCGGGCGCGTTGCAGCAGTTCGAGATAGCGTTTCCCGTCTGGCAGGCCCTCGATGTGCAAACAGATGGCCTGGGTATCGGGATCGCCGATCATGTGCTCGAAGAAATCGCTTATATCGAGATCGACCTGGTTGCCAACGGAGATAATCTGACTAAAGCCGATCGCCTGGTCGTGGGCGCGGTTATAGACGGAAAGCATCAAAGCTCCACTCTGCGAGACGAGCCCGATATGGCCGCGGTGAATTTTCTCGACATCGAGAACGCGCGCCGACGTAAGCGCCATTCCATTGCGAAAATTGATGAGGCCGAGACAATTCGGTCCGACAAGTCGCATGCCCGACTGCGCGGCGATCGCCGCTATTTCGCGCTGCGCTTGCTCGCCTTCAGGACCAGCCTCGGCAAACCCTGCGGTAATGATGACGCAGCAACCAACATGGGCGTCGGCGCATTCGCGGAGCGTGTTCGGCACAGCGGGTGCCGGCACCGCAATCACCGCGACATCGGCCTTTGGCGCATCGCCGATACGGGAATAGCATTTGCGCCCTTGCACCAGGTCGCGGCGCGTATTGATTGGCACGACGTCGCCCGCAAAACCATGCAAGGCGAGATAGTGCATGATGCGACCGCCCCACTTTCCGCGGTCATCGGAGGCGCCGAAGACAGCCACTCGTTTCGGCTCCAAAATCTCGCGTATTGTGAGGCGGGGAGCGCTCTTATTCGGCGCGCTCGTCATTTCATACTCCGACGACGCTGTGCGCGGTTGTCAATCTGCATTCCAATGACACCCTATACGGGACTTTACCGGCCCTTGAATACAGGCTTACGCTTTTCCAGCATTGCGCGCACACCTTCCTTTGCATCCTCCGAGTCGTGAATGACACGAGTCCAGTGCTCGGCAATCTCCATGGCGCGATCGGGCGATTCCCGGTATTGAACGCGCACGCTCTCCTTTATTGCTCGCACCGGAAGGGGTGCAGCGCCCGCGAGCTTGTGGGCAAGGTGCATAACTTCCTGATCGAAGATCTCATCGGGGAAGACGCGCGTGACAAGGCCCCAGTCATAAGCCTCCTGAGCCGTAACATCGTCGCCGAGCAACGATACGTCGAGCGTGCGGTTGCGGCCGATATAATGTACGAGGCGTGCGTTGCCCAAACCCCAGCTCGGCGCCAGACCAAGGTACACGTCGCCCGCACGGAATCTGGCCGATTGCGCCGCAAGGCGGATGTCACAGGGCCAGGCGATTGCGGTACCGCCGCCAATACACCAGCCGCGTACGGCCGAAATTATGGGTTTTGGATGATCTTCGATCAATTCGATCATTCGCATCCCAACTTCGCGGGAAGCGGCAGCGCCAGCCGAACTGGTCTCATCCTGCGTCTTGAGATCGGCGCCGGCGCAAAAGGCCCGCGTACCCGTGGCACCAATCAGGATCGCGCGAGTATCTGAACGCGCTTTCATCTCTTCGAGCGCCAGCACGATGTCTTTCAGAAGTTGCAGGGTCATAAGATTGAGAGGCGGGCGGTTGATTGTCAGCTTGGTGAGGAAGCCATCGTGCTCGACGAGTAAATCGTTGCTCATTGGTTCGTACCTTCATGGATAAAGCCGCGAACCCATGCGTCGAAAGCCACCTAACAGATTGAGTATGAGGACCAGCGCAAGGGAAACGAAAACGACAAGCGCCGAGACTGCGGCCACGGTCGGATCGATGCGGTCGGACATGTAGTTGTAGATGCGCACTGGAAGCGTCTGCAAGCTCGGGCCGGACATGAAAATCGTGGTCGTCACTTCGGAGAAAGAGAGAAGAAAGCAAAACAGGCCGGCGGTCACAATCCCGCGCGTGCAAAGCGGTAAGGTAATGAGCGACAGCATGCGGACGCGATTATACCCGAGTATCATCGCCGCCCATTCGAGCTCCTCCGGAACACTGCGTATTGTCGAGGCCAGGGAACGAATGGCGAAGGGGACGACGAGGATCGCATGCGCCAGGACAAGACCGAGGAGTTGGTTATAGAGGCCGATCCGATTGACGAATTGCAGCATGGCGATGCCGTAGACAACCGCCGGGACCAGCAGGGGTGCCGTGAAGATACCCATCAACGCGGGCGCTGCATTGCGCGGATACCGCACAAGGCCGTAGGCCGCGAGAAAACTTGCGGCAACCGTAATTAGCGAGGCGATAGCGGCGACCTCCACACTTAGAAAAAAGGCGTCGACAAATCCTGGATAGGAGAGAGCTTCTCGGTACCAGCGCAGTGAAAGCGACCCGAAAGGCAATACAAAGGTTGCGGTCGGCGTGAATGAGATCCACACGACGACCACCACCGGCGCCAGCATGACAACGAGCATGATGACGTTGATCGCACGGATCATAGCCTGACCGCCTGCCTCGAAACCCCGAGAACCGCGATGCGCTGACCAGCCCAGACGAGTGCCAGTGTGAAGGCGAGCAGGGTTACGGCAAGCGCACCCCCCAATGGCCAGTCGAGCGAGATAAGGTCGACCTGATAGGCCAGCATCGAAACGACCATGTTGCGCACGCCACCGATCAGCATCGGAATGGCAAAGGCGGTCATATTCATAATGAAGTTGATAACGAGTCCGGCAATCAAAGCGGGCAATGTCAATGGCAAGACAACGCGCCGAAATACCCCACCCGGTGTTGCGCCGAGCGTTCCCGCCGCCCAGGATAACGCCGGGTCGAGCGCACAAATCGCCGTCCACAGTGGCAAAAGGACGAACATGAAATGTCCGGGCACGAGTGCTATGACGACACCTGCCTCCGTGAGCAAAAGCCGCAGCGGACGATCGATGAGATCGAGCTGGCTCAGGACGGTATTGATCACGCCGTTGGTGCGTAAGAGCACTGTCCACCCGAGGGCTTTGACGACAGTGTTGACGAGCCACGGGCTGACATAGGCGAGGATCATCCATGATTGCAGACGCGGTGAGAGTCGCGCGATGAATAGCGCCACCGGATAAGCGAGGATGGCGCTCACCACCGTGACCGCAGCGCTGATCCGCAGAGTGCGCAGAAGGATCTCGAGATATAGTGGATCGGCGAGACGAAAATAATTTTCGACGGTCCAATGCTCGAAATCGACGCCGTGCGTGGTGTTTGGGTGGAAGCTGTTAACGAAGACCTGGATCAGCGGCAAGACGAATCCGATCGCCATCACGAGGATGAGTGGCGCCGCAAAGATTGCGGATGTGCCGCCTGTCCTGTTGGCGGAAATGTGGACGTTTGCCGAACTACTGAGCACCGGTCACCACGCCGTCCGCAGCATTCCAGCCGACGGTGACGCAGTGGCCAGCGTGAAGCAAGGCGGCGTCTGCGCTCGGCAATATGGCGAGGAGCTTCAGCGTGCCGATCCGAAGGCGGCATTCGGTAGTACTGCCGCGGAAAACAAGATCCTCGATTTCGGCCGTGATTTTGTTGTCCGTCACCCCATCGGCGACCGCGACGCGTAGACTCTCTGGGCGAAGTATGAGGCTCGGGCCGGCTTCGAGAACATGGCGGTCAATTCGCGAGGGTAGCCAGACCTGTAGTTCTCCCCCCGCCAAGCCCCGCATCCGATCCGACACCTGTTCGATGCTCGTCAACTGGAACTCGTTCGCCGGACCCACGAAATTCGCGACGAACCGGTTTGCCGGGGAGTGATAGATTTCCGTCGACCGTCCAATTTGGACGATCTGACCCTCCCTCATCACTGCTATCCTGTCGGACATGGTGAAAGCCTCACCGATGTCGTGAGTGACAAGTACGGTCGTGATTCCAAGTCGGCGTTGAAGTTCCCTGATCTCAACGCGCATCTCGTCGCGCAGACGCGCATCAAGGTTGCTCAGGGGTTCATCGAGAAGAAGAAGATCGGGACGAACCGCAAGTGCGCGTGCAAGGGCCACGCGCTGCTGCTGGCCACCCGAGAGTTGAGCCGGATAGCGAGCCGCGAGCGTCTCCAACCTCACAAGGGCGAGCGCCTCCTTCGCCCGTTTATCGATCTCGCGCCGGTCTAGCCCGCGGTTTTTCAGGCCGAAGGCGACATTGTCGAAGGCTGAGAGATGCGGAAAGAGTGCGAAGCTCTGGAACACCATCGCCATGTTCCGCCGATGCATCGGCGTGCGCGTTAGATCGCGGCCATTGAGGATTACACGGCCCGAATCGATCCCATAGATGCCAGCGATCGTGCGAAGCAACGTCGTCTTCCCACAGCCGGACGGCCCAAGGAGAACGAAGAGCTCGCTCTTCACGACCGACAGATCAATTCCGTCGACCGCGCGTACGCCGTCAAAGAATTTCTTGACCCCCACAAGCTCAAGAGACATTCGGCGCACCTACGACATCATTGCAAATTGCTCTTGAATTCTTCGGGCGATCTCACGCGCAAAATCATATGCCCGTGGCGCCGGAATAACTCCACGCGAAGCCATTGCGCCGTTCTTGCCGCCAGCGATTGTCAACAATCCTATTTGGAAACCTCACGCTGGAAGCGGTCCACCCATGCCTGGCGATTATTCAGCACTGTGAAATAATCGATTTCAACGAGATTGGCCAATTTCTCCTTGTCGGGGAGCTTCGCAGCGGCCGCCTCCGAAAGTTTGACGTCTTTGTTTGTGACCGTCTGTCCATAAGTCTCCGCGCGATAAGCCAGGACCTCAGGACTGATCCACCAATTGACAAACGCGCGTGCGCCGGCAGGGTTCGGCCCGTTTTTCATGATGCCCATGGCCGTCGGGCTCATATAGGCGGGGTCCGGAATGACATAAGCGACCGGCAGGCCGCGTCGCTGCATGTCAAGCGCGCCCGCGACGCCGTGGAAGGCGAGCGCTGCCGTTCCATCCTCCAGGAATTGCGACATTTTGGCGAAGGTATCGCTCCAGTCGACCACGCCGGGACCGATCTTCTCCATGGCTTTGAAGCCCGGCTCAATGTCTCTCTCGCTGCCGCCATGGGCGCGCGCCTCGATGATCAACGCATAAAGCCCATATGCGGATGTACCCGGGGGAATCAACAACTGACCCTTCAATTCCGGCCGCTCGAGGTCAGTCCATTTGCTTGGCGGTGCCCACCCTTTCTTTGCAAATGTGTCCTTGTTGTAGATCAGGCAGAACAAGTCGCCATATGGCTCGACACCGAGGATTTGCGCCCCCTTCCGATCTTTGATCAGTGCCGGCTCGTATAGCTTCGCGATATTCGGCACGGACGACCGATCGAGCGGGACGTAAAGGTCCTGATCAATCCCGCTGAGCCAGGGCAAAAGGTCCGACTGCACGACATCAACCTGTGGGTTCGATTTCTGCGCAATCGCCGTCGCCATGATTTCGGTACCGGTGGCCTTGGGGACGAGCACCACGCGAAAGCCCGCCGCGTCGGCAAATTTCTGGGCCCAATTATCGCGTTCCAACATTTGCTGGATGGTGCCACCCCAGGTGAGGAGATAGACCGTCTTTTCATCCGCCCTCGCGCGCGGCATGACGATCGATATCGTGGCACCCGCGAGAATTAAGCTCGCAGACCGACGCGTGAAAAGCGGCTTACCGGCGTTGGCCTTGCTACTCATGTTCCGTGTTCCCGTCGTCGTTTCGGTAGAGTTCTTTGAGACGTCGGGGCCGGCGCGAGGGGTCGGCATCGAATTCGCTCGCCGTATAAGGGCATCACGATCGTCCCTGCAAAGGCCGGCGGGCGCCTCTCAATTCGGTTGCACCCGCCCGAAATTCGCGTCGGCAAGCGCGAAATAGCCCGCATTTTCAACATATCGCGGAAATATTTGTCCTGCAAGCCGCAGCCCAAGGACGAGTAAAAATGTGCAACACTTGGCGGGCGTCTGGATTTGAGAACGTTTGCGCCAAGGAGGTATTTGGGACTTACTATCCGCGTGTACATCGAAATCGACGGCGGTTCCTCGGTCTCATGTCATTCGACGATTTGCCACCGCTTCCGGCCCTGATACACCCCGACGGTCCGCGCTATGTCGACCACATCATGACGCTTGGGCGGCAGGCGCAGTCGGCGACGAGATGCGTTCTCGATCAACCCTACGGACCGGATTACTGGCAGAAACTCGATGTCTATCTGCCTGACGGCGAGAGTCACGCCGATCTGCCGGTCTTGTGTTTTTTACCTGGCGGGGCTTGGGTCAACGGCTGCAAGGAATGGCTCGCCTTCATGGCACCCGCCATTGTTGGCACGCCGGCGGCTTTCGTTGCCGTTTCCTATCGCCATGCGCCGGCGGCACGGTTCCCCGCACAGCTTGAAGACACGTTGGATGCGGTTGGCTGGATTCTACGCAACATCGCTAAATACGGGGGTAATCCGCATAGAATCCATCTTGGCGGTCATTCCGCAGGCGGCCATCTCGCGGCGTTGGCAACGTTGCGGCGTGATGCTGCGCGCGCCCGCGGGGTGCCCGACGGCGCGATTCAAAGTTGCCTGGCGATCAGCGCACCATTCGATCTGGCAAGCGACGACCCCGTGCGCCGCCAGAAAGTCGCTAGCTTTTTGTCGCGACCCGAGGACGTCACCGTCGCAAGCCCGATTTGCTTTACGATGGGAAACCATGTCCGGTTCCACATTACCTACGGCGCAAAGGATCTTCCCGAACTCATTCCGCAGGCGAGCCGGATGGCGGACGCTTTGCGCGCCGCGGGAAACGTTGCCGAGCTTCTCGAGCTTGAGTGCCGCAATCACTTCAACACGCACGAGGATTGCGGCATCGCCGATCGCCCGTGGACGACCAGGGTCCGCACCCTCTTGCGTAACACCTGATCGCGATGGATTATCTGCCAATTATTCAGTGAGGAGACAAATGGCTCGACTTCGGCATTTTGCGATCGTCGCTCGGGATCTCGAGAAATCTGCGCGGTTCTACGAGCAGGTTTTCGATCTCAAGCGGGTCGGGCGCGAGGATCTCGACTTCGCGTCCGCCATCTATTTGAGCGATGGCGTCATCAACCTCGCAATCCTCAAATACCGTGGCAAGCGGGGATCGGGGCTCGACAATGCCGAGAGTTTCGTCGGCGCCCATCATTTTGGTTTTCAGGTCGACGATATGGTCGAGACCCAAAAGCGAATAGAGGAAGCGGGCGGTACCTTTTTCTTTGACCTCGGCAACGATCAGGAAAAGGAAAACTTCGAGCGCAAATTCAAGGATCCCGACGGTATCATCTTCGACATCTCCCGTAAGGGCTGGTTGGGCGCCAAGGAATAAGTCTCAATGTGTCACGGTACCGCGGCGACCGCAGATATCTCCACCAACAACTCCGGTAAAGCGAGTCGCGAGACCTCGACGATGGCACTGGCCGGGCCATCCTTGGGAAAGTAGCGCAATCGGATATCCGCGATCTCATTGAATGCTCGGATGTCGGTCACGTAGACGGTAACGCTAACGACGTCTTCCATGTCGGCGGCATGTGCGCGAAGAATGAGCCGAATATTTTCCAAGACCTGGACCGCCTGTACGCGAAGGTCTCCCTTGCCGATGATCTTACCCTCGGGGTCGACGGCAACTTGACCCGCAACGAACAGGAGCGGCCCCGCGGTCACACGAACGGCGTTGGAGTAATGGGGCTTCAGGGGCTTTGCAACGCCCTCGGGGTTCATGGCGGCCTTGCGTGGTGTGATCATTGAGCCTCCAGAATTTGCGACCAATTTCGATCGTCCACGCATCAGGACGATTGCGAGTGGCGATCCTTGCCATGCAGTTGGTCAAGTGCTCGTTCGATGGCAGCGATGATGCCGAGGTAACCCGTACATCGGCAAAGATTGCCGCTGAGCTCGGCGCGGATCCTTGCGCGGTCCGCCCCCGGCAACCGCGTCACGATGTCGTATGCCGTCGCGAGCATGCCCGGCGTACAGAAACCGCACTGAAGGGCATGGCATTCGGTGAAGCAGCGGTGAATAACGCCCATAATTTTGTCGCCTCTAAATCCCTCGACCGTGCGCACATCGCGCCCATCAGCACTGGCGGCCAACATGAGACACGAGCGGATTGGCCTTCCGTCGACAAGCAGCGTGCAAGCACCGCAGACACCATGTTCACACCCGAGGTGCGTACCGGTCAGGCGCTGGCTGTCGCGAATGAAGTCGGCAAGGGAAGTCCGTGGTTCAACCAACCCCTCGACGGGATGTCCATTGAGGCGAAGATGAACCGTGATCATGCGGCTAGAGCCTCGCGTGCGGCCCGTGCCATGCTCGCTTCAAACAGCGCGAGGTCGTAAAACGGCAACGGCGCCACAGATGCGCCGCTGTGAATGTCGGTACGGACCGCCTCCTTGATCGCAGGACCATCGATGCTGGTCCATCCCGGTTTTTCGGCGATGCGTCGCGCGGTCAGAGGCATGATCGTAGGTGCCTGGGCACGCCCGGCAAGTACGGCTCGCACTGAGTTGCGCGCGCGGTCAATCGCCACGATGGCGACGGCTTCGGCGAAGTCGCCTGGCTTTGCGGAAATCTTGCAATGCCCCCAGCACAGCGCAGCGTCGAAGCGCCTCAGACGGATCGCCGTGATCATTTCGTCCTCCGCCAGTGCCGTCGTTAGCGGACCAGTCACGAAATCGGCAACCTGCATTCTACGAGCGCCCCGCACGCTTCGGATATCGAGTGCAGCATCCAACGCGATCATCGTCGGCGGCCAATCCGCTGCCGGATCGGCATGGGCGAGGCTACCTCCGATCGTCCCACGATTGCGCACCGCGCGATGTGCGATGCCTCCTGCGACCCGCCTCAATAGGCCACGCGCGACGTCGACGACACGGCCGTCCTCTATGTCGGCGTGGCAGATTCCAGCGCCAAGAATGATTTCGTCGCTCGTTTCTTCGACGCGCTGCAACTCCTGGATTCGACCAATATCGATAACCAGCTCAGGCATCGCGAGTCGCAAATTAAGCATCGGCCCTAGCGACTGGCCGCCGGCTAGCAAGCGGCCTCGTCCAGCGCTGCCCGCAAGAAGGTGCAGTGCTTCTTCGATTGAGTTCGGCCGCGTATATTCGAATTTGGCGGGCTTCATGAGCGTGACGGCCTTTGCCGAGTCGCATCGAGAACGCGTTTGGGAGTCATCGGCGTTTCCAGGATTTCAACGCCCAATGCGCGAAGCGCGTCGTTGACCGCGTTGGCGATCGCAGCGGGTGGGCCGATCGCACCGGACTCGCCAACACCCTTCATGCCAAACTCCGAGAAAGGTGACGGTGTTTCCATGTGCACGATACGAACGTCCGGGATCGCCGCGGCACCGGGTACACGATAGTCGGCAAGCGTGGCCGCCAAGGGTTGGCCCTGCTCGTTATAAGTCGATTCCTCGAAAAGCGCGTTGCCGATGCCCGCCGCGAGACCGCCGATCACCTGACCTTCGACCAGTAACGGGTTCACCATGCGCCCGCAATCCTCGACGATCACGTAATCGAGGATCTCGACAGTGCCGATCTCCGGATCGACGGCGACCGTGACGCCGTGGACCGAGTATGAAAAAACGCCGCCGTCGATCGCTTTGTAGCCCGCGATAGCTGTAAGGCCTTGTGGATCGACATCGGCCGGCAGTTCCTCAGGATGATGGTACCAGGCACGGCCGATCTCGGCGAAAGAGACGCTGCCATGCGGACAAACTACATGGCCGTCGCGAATTTCAACCTCCGATTCCTTCGCCTGCAGAAGATGCGCGCCGATCCGGGCAAGAGATTTTCGTAGGAGCTTGCAAGCAGTCACGACTGCACCACCGGCCGAAACCGTGCTGCGCGAGGTGTAGGTGCCCGTCCCGACAGGCGAGATCGATGTATCGCCATATCGCACGGTGATTTTGTCCGGGTGGATGCCGAGAACCTCCGCAGCGATTTGAGCGAAAATCGTCTCGTGACCTTGACCGTCGGAATGGACGCCGACGTCGACAACGAGTTCCCCATCGCCAGTAAGCCGCGCGGTCGCCGGCTCGAGTCCTGGAACCAATTCAATGCCCCATGCGGAATAACCAAATGGACCCGTGCCATAGGCAGTCTGTTCGTAAAAGGCGGCAAAGCCGAGCCCTATGAGCCGCCCATCGGGCTCACCACGCTTCTGCCGCTCACGCACGGCCTCAACGCGGATAAGTTCCGCAGCACGTCGCATCGCTTCGGGATAGTCGCCGCTATCAAGAAGCTTGCGTGAAATGGTCCGGTACGGCATCTGCTCGGGACGGACGAGATTGCGAAGCCTTACTTCATGCGGCTCGAGCCCGACCACGTGGGCGAGCGCGTCTATCATTGTCTCATGCGCGAAGCACGCACCGGGGCGCGCGACGCCGCGATAGGGTTGGGAAGGCGGCTTGTTGGTGGCCACGGTCACGGCACGTCCTCGTACCGCCTTTACGTCGTATGGGCCCTGAATATTGCCGGGTGCGGTGCCCGCCTCGATTCCAGCGGGCCAGGGCCACGGCGAGTATGCGCCGGTGTCGCACCAAGCCTCGCAGTCGATGGCAAGAATCTTTGCGGACTCGTCGGCGTAGCCGGTCACCCGATACCAGTGATCCCTACAGTTGGCGTCGCAGACGAGGTGCTCATACCGATCCTGGACCCATCGAACCGGTCGGCCAAGCCGCAACGCCGCCCATGTAACCGCAATCGTCTCTCCATCGAGGTATGTCTTGAGCCCGAACGCACCACCAACGTCCGGTGAGATAACGCGGATGCGCCGCTGGCTCAATCCAAGAAAGTTGGCGAGACCGATTTGAATGGGCACCGGTAGCTGGTGCGAGACGTAAACCGATATCTCGCCGGTCCGCTTATCCTCGTAAGCAAGGCATGCACGCCCCTCTAGCGGCATTGGGGTCTGGCGGTTCATGCGGAATTCCCGCGTAATCACATGCTTGGCCGACTTAATCGCCGCGTCCATATCGCCCCAATCGAACCGCGACTCGCAGAAGAGATTGTCGGCCCACTCATCGTGAACGCGCGGCGACGTCGGATCGAGGGCACGTTTCATGTCGACGACCGCCTCGAGCGGTTCATAGTCGGCCGCGGTTTCGTGGATCAGGTCCTCGGCGACGGCGGCTGTTTCCGCCACCGCCATGGCAACCGCCTCGCCGGCATAGCGGACCTTGCCAACCGCCAGAACCGGGAAATCAGCCGCTTTGAATCCTGCAAAGTTTGGACTTGAGCGGATTGCCCTGATGCCATCGAGATCGGCGGCGACAAAGACCCGATTGTCCTGTCCACGAGGTTTGCGCACGGACTTGAGACGCGCGTGGGCGTGGGGGCTGCGCAAGAACGCTGCATGCATCATGCCCGGAAGGACGATGTCGGCAACGTACTGGCCCCGGCCCTCAAGAAATCGCGCGTCCTCCTTGCGGAGGAGTCGTTCCCCTATTCCCCCCCTTGCCATTCGACATTGTTCGCGCTGGGGAGTCGTTCTGTCAATCTAGGTCTCGCGTGGCGGAGTCGATGATTCCGCCGCGTTAACGCAGTACGATAACCTGCACTTGGTCATGACCTTTTGCAGCGAGGTGCGCAGATGCTTGCGACGGACCTGAGCGGCAAGGCAGCACTCGTAACCGGCGCTGCCGCAGGAATCGGGCTGGCGACGGCGACGCTATTGGCGCGAATGGGAGCCTACGTGGCATTGAACGATCTGCCGCAAAACGCCACTTTGGCATCCGAAGTCGAGCAACTTTGTGCCGAAGGCCATAAGGCGGTGGCCGCCCCAGGCGATGTCGGCGACCCTGAGGACG
>Ga0187766_10000113_pt1 | contig 38521 bp, 34 predicted proteins | sample 0216_QUI02_MP05__4_FD_132971 | JGI IMG/M metagenome (GOLD analysis project Ga0187766, IMG submission 132971) | Tropical peat soil microbial communities from peatlands in Department of Meta, Colombia - 0216_QUI02_MP05_20_MG | ecosystem: Environmental > Terrestrial > Soil > Wetlands > Peat ... | reverse complement strand
GTTGACCCGCGAGGGCGCATATTCGTAACCGCGCCTCGTTTGGCCGAACCCGGTCACACCGTCAGAACGATCTTGCCAATATGATTGCTCGATTCCATGAGCCGATGAGCGTCCGCCGCTTCCTTGAGGGTAAACGCCTTATAAATCACCGGCTTCACTTTGCCCTCTTCGAGCCAAGGCCAAACGTTCCGGTAAACCTCCCGCGCCACCGCGCCCTTCTGCTCGACCGAGCGGGAGCGAAGCGTGGAACCCGTGAGCGTCAGGCGTTTCATCATGACCTGAGCAAGATTGATCTCCACCTTGGCGCCGCGCAGGGTGGCGATCTGCACCGACCGACCCTCCATGGCGAGAAGCTGAATATTCTTTGCCGTGTAATCTCCACCGATCATGTCAAGAATGACGTCGACGCCCTTCTCACCCACGAGCTCGCCGATGACTTTCGTGAAATCCTCGCTTCGATAATCGACACACCTCTCCGCACCCAGATCCTCGCACGCCTTGCATTTGGCGTTGCCGCTTGCAGTCGCGAAGACCCGCGCACCCCATACCTTTGCGAGCTGGATCGCCACCGTGCCGATCCCACTCGAGCCGCCGTGTACGAGAAAGCTTTCGCCGGGCTTAAGCTGCCCCCGCTCGAATACGTTCGTCCAAACCGTGAAGAACGTCTCGGGAATCGCCGCCGCTTCGATCATGCCGAGACCCCTTGGGGCCGGCAGGCATTGAGGAATAGGTGCCGTCGCGTATTCGGCATACCCGCCCCCCGCAAGGAGGGCTGTCGCCCGGTCGCCGACCTTCCAGTTGGAAACACCCTTCCACGTAGAAACGTCGGGGCCGAGAGCTGCAACGACACCTGCTACCTCGAGGCCGGGTAGATCGGAGGCGCCCGAGGGGGGTGCATAATTGCCTTGGCGCTGGAGCACGTCAGGGCGGTTGACGCCCGCGGCCGCGACCTTGATCAACATTTCCCCCGAGCCCGGGACGGGCACCGGCCGCGTCGCTGGCACGAGCTGTTCTGGCCCGCCGAATTGCTTGATCTCGATGGCAGTCATCGTTTTCGGCACGGTTTTGTTCGGCGTCTCAGCCATAGCTTTCTTCCGTTGCTGGACAGATTCACGAGGGAATTTGTGACAGGGCCAGAGAACTAGTATGTTCCAAAACCGCTGACAAGCGCGATGCGCAGATGGAGGCGCTGTCATGGACCTCGACGATCTGGAGCCCCGCAAGCAAACACCCAAGCCCAAGCTCCTCGATCCGCTTTCGGTCGATGAGCTTGAGGCCTATATCCAGGAACTTCAGGACGAGATCGCTCGCGTGCGGGCGGAAATCTCGAAAAAGCAGGCGCACCTCAATGCCGCCGCAACCTTCTTCAAGAAATCCTAGTGTGGTGAATTTGATGTTCCCAGCATTTTTGTGGCATCCGCGTTTAGGAACTTCAAATCCGGATACCACACTAGATACAATATATTCCTCATGTGGCTATGAATCCGAAATTCGCTCACGGTCCCGCACCCAGATGTGGCGAATTTCGGATTCGCCACGCTAAATAGCCGAAGATTTCATCGGACAGGTGCGCGCCTGAAACGCTCATGGTAATGCTCGACCATTGGCTGGAAGGGCCGGTGTTGAGTCCGACACAAGCTGGGGAGGGTCGAGACGTGTCCAAAGAAATCGCCATGATGTCGGCTACGCAACTTGTGGGCCTCTTCCGCAAGAAGAAGCTTTCGCCCGTGGAGGCGACAAAGGCTGCCTTGGGCCGGATCGCCGATCTCAACGGCACGCTCAATGCCTTCAATCTGGTCGATGAGAAGGCGGCCCTTGCCGCCGCGAAGCGCGCGGAAAAGCGCTATCGGGCCGGCCGGGCGCTCGGGCCCGTCGACGGCGTGCCGACGGGGATCAAGGATATTCTTCTCACCAAGGGCTGGCCCACACGTCGCGGTTCGAAGACCGTCAATGCCGATCAGCCGTGGCTCGAGGATGCACCCTCGGTGGCGCGCCTGCGTGAAGGCGGGGCCGTCTTTCTCGGAAAGACCACGACACCAGAGTTCGGCTGGAAGGGCGTTACCGACAGTCCTCTGACCGGCATCACGCGCAATCCGTGGAACCCCGCGATGACCCCAGGCGGGTCGAGCGGCGGGGCCGCCGCTGCCGTTGCGACGGGCATGGGGGCCCTGCACCTTGGTACCGACGGTGGCGGCTCGATCCGAATCCCTTGCGGCTTTAGCGGCATCTTCGGCATCAAGCAAAGCTTCGGACGGGTACCCGCGTATCCGCCAAGTCCGTTCGTAACCGTTGCCCATGTCGGGCCGATGACCCGAAGCGTCGAGGATGCAGCCCTTCTCCTCACCATCCTGACGCAGCACGATAATCGCGATTTCTACGCTGTCCCCGCCGACGGCATCGACTACCGCAAAGGCCTCAAAATCGGCATCAAGGGGCTGCGCGTGGCCTTCGCACCTACCCTTGGCGCGCACCATGTCGAGGCCGAGATCGCGGCCCTCGTCGCGAAGGCGGCCAGGAGCTTCAAATCCCTTGGCGCCAAGGTCGAGGAGGCGGCACCCGATCTCGGCAACTATGGCGCTGTCTTTCAGACATTTTGGTTCGCCGCCGCCGCCAATCTGCTGAGCACATTCAACCCCGACCAGAAAAGGCTGATCGACCCCGGTCTCGTGGCGGTGGCGGAAGAAGGTGCGAAAGTCACGATGGCCGAATACTTCGCCGCGACCAAGGCACGCGAGGCGATCGGGCTTGCCATGAGCCGATTCCATGAACGCTACGATCTTTTGCTGCTGCCGACCCTGCCGCTCCCCGCCTTCGAAGTGGGGCGCGTGGCGCCGGTCACGCAAACGGGCGAAGGCTGGGTCGATTGGACGCCGTTCACTTATTGCTTCAATCTCTCGAAGCAGCCCGCAGCGACGGTGCCGTGTGGGCTCACCAAATCCGGCCTTCCCGCCGGTCTGCAGATTGTCGGTCGCATGTACGAAGACACGACCGTGCTCCGCGCCGCCTATGCCTTCGAAGCCGCGAATCCATGGAAAATGCCGGAGATTTGAACGGACATTCAGAAAATAAGGGTCGTGGAGGGGTAGGCTAGCATGCGCTTGACGCTGGACAAGACGACGAGCCTCCCTGCGGATGCCGCGCAGGCGACTCTTGTCGGGCGCATTTGGCTCCCCGGCAAGATTCCCGGGCCCGCACCCGTGTTCATCCACGGGGACGATGTGATCGACATCAGCCATACGTTTCCCACCTTGTCGGAATTGATGGCGGCAGCCGCACCCGCACATTCTGCGCGCGAGGCGAGCAGGGCGGGACGTCTCGTTGGCAAGATCGGCACTTCACTCGCCAACAGCGCCGCCGACACACTCGACCCGGGAAAGCCATATTTTTTGGCGCCGTGCGATCTGCAACCCGTGAAGGCCTGCGGTGTGACATTCGCGACGAGCCTTCTCGAGCGCGTCATCGAAGAGCATGCTCGCGGCAATCCCGCCGAGGCGGAGGAGGTCCGGCGCAACTTGCGAAGCGAGATCGGCGCCGATCTCAGTCGCGTCGAGCCCGGCTCGCGCGAAGCGATCGAGCTCAAACGGATTCTGCTAGAGCGAGGCCTATGGTCGCAATATCTCGAGGTCGGCATTGGACCCGATGCGGAGGTATTCACGAAAGCGCCACCGCTTGCATCGGTTGGGACGGGTGCCGAGATCGGCATTCTCGCCCGCTCGAGCTGGAACAATCCGGAGCCGGAGGTTGTCGCCGTGGTGAACCCGCGCGGCGAAATCGTCGGCGCCACCCTGGGAAACGACGTGAACTTGCGCGACTTCGAAGGTCGAAGCGCCCTTCTTCTTGGCCGCTCGAAGGAAAACAATGCCTCGAGCGCCATAGGACCTTTTGTAAGGCTCTTCGATGAGGGATTCTCGATCGACGACGTGCGCAGGATGGAGGTTGCCCTAACCGTCGAGGGCGACGACCAATTCGCGCTGCGCGGGAAGAGTTCGATGGGCGAGATCAGCCGCGACCCGACCGACCTCGTCCGCCAGACCCTCGCTGACAATCACGACTACCCGGACGGCCTTCTCCTCTACCTCGGCACGATGTTCGCGCCGACCAAGGACCGCGACAACCCGGGCGAGGGTTTCACCCACAAGCTTGGCGACATTGTGACCATTTCGACGCCAAAACTCGGCGCTCTCGTCAATCGCGTCAATCATTGCGACAAGATCGCCCCGCATCGCTTCGGCGTCGCTGCATTGATGCGGAACCTTGCAGCGCGAGGGCTGTTGCAGAGTTAGCGTCGGAAAGGTGAATTTGCAGACCGTCAGCGCTCAAGCGCTTTTGCGATATCCTCGCACATCTTCTTGGCGTCGCCGAACAGCATCATCGTATTCTCTCGATAGAACAGCGGATTATCAATGCCCGCATAGCCCGACGCGAGCGAACGCTTAACGAAAAGCACCGTCTTCGCGTCCTCGACGTCGAGGACGGGCATTCCATAAATAGGACTCGATGGGTCGCTCTTTGCTGCCGGGTTGGTGACGTCGTTGGCGCCAATCACGAACGCAACGTCGGTCGAGGCGAAGTCGCGATTGATTTCATCAAGTTCCAACACTTCGTCGTAAGGCACATTCGCCTCCGCGAGTAGCACGTTCATATGTCCCGGCATGCGGCCCGCCACCGGATGGATCGCATAGCGCACCTTGATCCCTTCGCCCTTCAGAAGGTCGGCCATCTCGCGAAGCGCATGCTGGGCCTGCGCCACCGCCATGCCATAGCCGGGCACGATGATGACGGAACCGGCATTTCGCATGATGAAGGCAGCATCGTCAGCAGAGCCTTGCTTGACTGTGCGGTCGCCACCCGGCCCGCCTGCGGCGGCAGCCGTCTCCCCGCCGAAGCCGCCGAGGATCACGTTGAAGATCGAGCGATTCATCCCCTTGCACATGATGTAGCTGAGGATGGCACCCGACGAGCCCACCAGGGCCCCCGTCACGATCAGAAGGGCATTCGTGAGCGTAAAGCCGATCCCGCAGGCCGCCCAGCCGGAGTAGCTGTTCAGCATCGAGATCACGACCGGCATGTCGGCGCCGCCGATCGGCAAAATTAGAAGGAAGCCCAATGCCAGCGAGATGGCGACGATGAGCCAGAACGCTGTCGCTGAGCCGCTCGCGGCGAACCACGCAATGAGAGCGACAAGTGCGACGCCCTGTGCCGCATTCAGAAGATGCTGGCCTGGGAAGACGAGGGGCTTGCCCGAGAGAATTGCCTGCAGCTTGCCGAACGCGATGATCGAGCCCGTGAATGTAATGGCGCCGATGGCCGTGCCGAGGCTCATCTCGATCAGGCTCGACAGGTGGATTCCGTTCGGCCCGGCGATGCCGTAGTCTTCTGGGTGATAGAACGCGGCAATGGCGACACAAACCGCCGCCAGCCCAACGAGGCTATGGAACGCCGCGACGAGCTGCGGCAGTGCCGTCATCTGAATGCGAAGGGCGATGAAGGTGCCGATGGTGCCGCCAATCAGGATGCCCACGACGATGAGCGCGTAACTCACGACGTTGGGCGAGGCGAGCGTCGTGGCGACCGCAATCACCATGCCGACGACGCCGAGAATGTTGCCCAGTCTCGCGCTTTCCGGCGAGGCGAGGCCGCGCAGGGCCAGGATGAAGCAAATCGAAGCGACGAGGTAGGCGATGGCTGCGAGATTGCCCGTCATGAAATATCCCCCGCCTACTTCGTTTTCTTCTTGAACATTTGCAGCATGCGCTGAGTCACGATGAACCCGCCGAAGATGTTGACTGACGCGAGTGTTACCGCAATGAAGCCCACGATCTTCGAGAAATTGACCGCTGCCGGCCCTGCCGCGAGCAGAGCGCCCACCACGATCACGCTGGATATCGCATTCGTGACCGACATGAGCGGGGAATGGAGTGCTGGCGTTACCTTCCAGACGACGTAGTAGCCGACGAAACAGGCAAGCGCAAAGATCGTGAGGCCGACGATCGCGGGATCGATGCCCGTGCCATGCGCCTGGCTCGCGACGAGCTGGGTGGTTTCGTTTGCAAGGCGCGCTGCATCCTCCGCGAGGCGGGCTGCCTCGTTCGCGAGCTTCGATGCGTGGTCGGCCAGTGTCGTCGGATCCATGAGGTCCCCCGAATTTTCCGCGCGGTTACATCGCGCCCGATCGTTTCCCCGGCGCCTGCCATTCAGGCCGGCACGGTCTCTTTGCTAAAGTTCGGATGAACGATTTTCCCCTCGTGGGTCAGGAGCGTACCTTTGACCAGCTCGTCGTCCCATTTAAATTCGATGGCTCCGCCCTCTTTTTTCGCGAAGGGCGATAGGAAGTTGTAAAGGTTGCGGCCGTAGAGCGCTGAGGCGTCGACCGCGATCCGGCTCGGATAGTTGGCATAGCCGATGATCGTAACGCCGTGCTTCACCACGACCTTACCAAGCTCGGAGAGCGGGCAGTTGCCGCCGGCCTCGACCGCCAAATCGACAATGACCGAGCCCGGCTTCATCGCCTTCACCATGTCCTCGGCGATGAGGACGGGTGCGGGCCGACCGGGAATAAGGGCCGTCGTGATGGCCACGTCCTGCTTTTTCAATGTCTCGCGCAAAACCTCGGCCTGTTTGCGCTGATAATCATCGCTCATTTCCTTGGCGTAGCCGGCCGCCGTCTCCGCTCCCTTTGTCGCTTCGGCATCGACCTCGACGAAGGCAGCACCCAGCGACTGCACCTGCTCCTTAACGGCCGGACGGACATCGTAACCCGAAACGACCGCCCCAAGGCGGCGCGCGGTGGCGATCGCTTGAAGTCCCGCCACGCCGACACCCATGACGATCACGCGCGCGGGGGCTACAGTGCCGGCTGCGGTCATCATCATCGGAAAGGCGCGGCCGAACTCCGCAGCCGCGTCGAGCACCGCCTTGTAGCCGGCCAGATTTGCCTGGGACGAAAGCACGTCCATGGATTGCGCGCGCGAAATGCGCGGCATCAACTCCATCGCGAAGGCGGACACACCGGCTTCGGCATAGGCCTCGATCTGATCTCGATTGTTGTAAGGGGACAGCATGGCGACAAGAGCGGCTCCCTTCTTCATGAAGGAAAGCTCGTCTTGTCCTTCGGCACCCGTGAGCGGGCGCTGCACTTTGAGCACGATATCCGCATCGCCAAGTGCCGACCTCGCGTCGGGGGCGATCCGCGCGCCGCGGTCTTGGAATGTCGCGTCCGCGATAGATGAAGCTTCACCGGCACCTGCTTCGACCGCGACTTCAAGACCGAGGTCGACGTATTTCTTCACCATTTCCGGCGAGGCGGCGACACGCTTTTCGTATTCGCGGCGCTCTTTCGGTATCGCGATCTTCATTGTTTGATCACCCGCCTCCCCGCTCGATTGGCGCCCGCTTTGTGCGCCACACAATGCCTCCTTGACGATGCTTTGTGAAGGGCTTCTTCGAAGAAATCCAAGCTGTCGGGCGAAGACGCAAGACCCGAAAAACCCTTGGTCCTCCTATCCTCGCGGCGTTCTCTCAATCGGGGATAGCGAGGCTTTGCTTTCTCAGCGCAGTCGCTTGGCGCTTGGCGAGCGTCGTTTCGTCGAAATCCTTTATTAGCTCGTGGAACAGCCGGTACCAGTTGATCTCGGCCGACAAATGTAGGAAGACCGAACCGAGCCCGATTGCGGCCCGATCCATCAGCACGAATTCGCGCGGCGGGGCTACGCCGCCCAGTCGTCTGAGTTCCTTGTGCACCTTTTCGGCGACCCGCGCCCCGTAGACGCCCGAGTTGGTTTCCTCGATCGCGCGTTCGCGGTCCTCCATGAGGGGCGCGTAAACAAACCGCGCCCACATGTTCAGCGTGTCGATGAGCGGTTTCGAGAGGTTCTTGAAGCCCCATGTTTCATAGGCGAACACCGCGAGTGCCTCGTCGCGATTCTGGAGCGCCCAATAGAGATCGATGACCCCTCGCACAAACCGCGGATGAAAAACGCGGATGCACCCGAAATCGAGCAGATTGACGGAGCCGTCGGGGCGCACCGTGTAGTTGCCGAGGTGCGGGTCGCCATGAATGACGCCAAAGAAATAGAACGGCACGTACCAGGCGCGAAACATGTTGTGAGCGACCTTGTTGCGCTTCTCGGGCGGCCAAGCCTTGCACGCCATGAGCGCAGCACCGTCCAGCCAGGTCATCGTGAGAAGGCGTCTCGTCGATAGCTCGGCAATCACCTTGGGTACGCGAACGCCTTTCTCGGCCTTGAGCATGTCGTCGTATAGGCGCATATGGCGCGCCTCGCGGGCGTAGTCGAGTTCCTCCTTGAGGCGTTCGGCGATTTCAGCGTGGATATTCTTGGTCGAGATCGCCTTGTCCGTGCGTTCGTAGATCGAGAAGACGAGCTTGAGTTGGCGCAGGTCCGCTTCGACAGTCGAGGACATGTCAGGGTACTGGAGCTTGCAGGCCAAAGATGTGCCATCGAGTGCCGTGGCGCGATGCACCTGACCGAGAGAGGCAGCACGGGCTGCCGCGTGATCGAACGTTCCGAAGTGTGCTTCCCAATCGGAGCCGAGCTCAGCCGCCATGCGGCGACGCACGAACGGCCACCCCATCGCGGGCGCGTTCGCTTGTAGGGTCGAAAGCTCGGCCACGTATTCCTGGGGCAGCGCATCTGGAATGGTTGAAAGCAGCTGCGCCACCTTCATGAGTGGTCCCTTGAGGCCGCCAAGGGCGCTCGCAAGCTCGCTCGCATGCCGGCCGCGGTCGAGCTCCAGGCCGAGATATCGCTTGCCCGCGAGTTCTACCGCGAGTCCGCCGACGGCACGCCCGACACGCGCATAACGCATCACACGGCCGCCAAAGGTGCTCGCCTCGTTCTCGACCGATCCCCTTTTCGGCTGGGACGATTTTTGTGCCATTACATGCTGTTCTCGAGCTCGTCGATGAAGCGCGACACGAGTCCGAGCCCGCGGGCCCAGAAGGCGGGATCGGTCGCGTCGAGGCCGAATGGCGCCAAGAGCTCCTTGTGATGGAGCGTGCCACCCGCCCGCAGCATGTCGAGGTACTTCTTCTGGAATCCCTGTTCAGCACGCTCATAGATTGCGTAAAGCGAATTCACGAGGCAGTCCCCGAAAGCGTAAGCGTAGACGTAGAAGGGCGAATGGATGAAATGAGGGATATAGGCCCAGTAGATGCGGTATTCATCGTCGAATTGAAACGCGTCGCCAAGACTTTGTCGCTGGATCTCAAGCCAGATTTCACCGATCCGCGCCGCGGTAAGCTCCCCCTTGCGGCGCTCGCCGTGAACGCGGCGTTCGAACTCGTAGAACGCGATCTGCCGCACCACGGTGTTCAGCATGTCCTCAACCTTCGACGCTATCATGACGCGCCGGCGCCTTGGGCTTTTCTCGTCGCGCAGCATGGCTTGGAATGTCAGCATCTCGCCGAACACGCTCGCGGTCTCGGCAAGCGTGAGTGGGGTGTCCGACATGAGGTAGCCCTGCCGCGCCGCGAGGATTTGGTGCGCGCCGTGGCCGAGTTCATGCGCGAGCGTCATTACGTCGCGTGACTTGCCTTGATAGTTCATCAGGACATAGGGATGAGCGGCAGGCACCGTCGGATGACAGAACGCCCCCGGGGACTTTCCTGGCCGCACCGGCGCGTCGATCCAGGGCTGCTCGAAGAACCTATTGACGAGCTTTGCGAGCTCCGGCTCGAAATCATTGTAGGCGTTCAGCACGGTCGTCTTTGCAACAGTCCACGGAATCTCGCGGTCATCGTCCTCGGGGAGTGGGGCGTTGCGGTCCCAATATTCGAGTCTCTCCTTACCGATCCACCGCGCCTTAATGCGGTAATACCGGTGCGCAAGGCGCGGATAGGAGTCGTCGACCGCCTTCACGAGCGCGTCGACAACGTCGGCCTCGACGTGGTTCGAAAGGTGACGTGCCGCCATAGGCGTGGGGAAACGGCGCCATCTGTCCTCGATTTCCTTGTCCTTCGCGAGGGTATTGGTAATGAGGGCGAAAAGGCGCTCATTGTCGCATAAGACCTTGCCGAGCGACTTGGCCGCCTCGCGCCGTACATTCTCGTCTTTGTGGGAGAGAAGATGGAGCGCCTCGGCGTTCGAGAGCTCCTTTCCACCGACTGGAAACCTGAGGGCGGCAAGCGTCTCATCGAAGAGACGCGTCCATGCTTGACGACCGGCCACCGACTTTTCCAGCAGGAGCTTCTCTGCCTCGTCCGAAAGTTCATGGGGGCGGAACGCGCGCACATCGCGCAGCCACGGCCGGTACCGCGCGAGCTTTGGCTCCTTGAGGAGCGCTTCGATGCGCGCGTCGTCAATCCGGTTGAGCTCGAGGGTGAAGAAAAGTGTCGCGGCGGAAATATCCGTCACCCTTTCGCGGATGTCCTGAGCCTGACGGGAAACTTCAGGGTCCGTCATATTCGCCGCGTGACGCAACTCCGCGTAACTTCCGATCCGGCCGACGAGCTCCGAGATCCGCTCATACTCGACGATGGCGCCGGCGAGAGCCTCGCCGTCAAGTCCGGACAACTTGCCTTGATAGCGTCGGACGAAATCCGCGGCAGCTTTGCCGCTCGTATCAAGATCGCGGGCAAGCTCCGGCGAATCCGGGCCAGGATAAAGATCCCTCAGGTTCCATTCCGGCAAATCGCCGGCACCAAGCTGCGAAACCCTTCTGTTTTGAACGCCATCCGCCATGACCACCTCCCGGACGCCAGCATATAGGTCCGTTCCCCACGCGCGCCAAGTTTTTTGGCGCTTCCGATTTTAGGCAGGACATGAGAGAAATCAGTGCCGCCATATCCTGGCAACCGGCCAAAGGATCGTGAGAATCCGGGCAGTGCTGGAATAACGTTATGGATTACCGCAGTATTCCCAATCTCGCCCGCATGTTTTTCGAGCGGGCCGAGAGTCTCGGCGACAAGCCCTTCATGTGGGCGAAGCGCGCGGGCGCCTACCGGCCGATCAGTTGGACCGATGCGGCGCACCAAGTAAGTGCGCTCGCGCGAGGCTTGCGCGCGCTCGGGGTCGAACGCGGGGACCGTGTGGCGCTCGTCTCGGAGAACCGGCCCGAATGGGCCATCGCTGATGTCGCAATCATGGCCGCGGGCGCCATTACCGTACCCGGCTATGTGACGAATACGGTCGACGATCATCGCCACATATTGAACAATACAACGGCCAAGGCGATCATCGTGTCGACGCGCAAGCTTTGTGTCGACCTGATTTCCGCCGCGCGCCTTTGTCCGCACGTCAAATTCATCGTCGCGATCGAGCCGCACGGGCTCACGCAATATCCCGGCGTCGACGTGTATAGCTGGGAAGATGCGATCGGGCGAGGCGAGGCCGCACCCGACGATACGGCCGAGGCGGTTGCGTCGATCGCGCGGAACGATTTGAGCTGCATCATCCACACCTCCGGTACAGGCGGGATGCCGCGCGGTGTTACGCTAACGCACGGTGCGATCATCTGCAATTGCATGGGGGCGCAGGTCCTGCTGCGCCAGCTTGGCCTCGAGGACGAAGTATTTCTGTCGTTCCTTCCCCTCTCCCATGCGTACGAGCACGCAGCGGGGCTATTCTTTCCCATTTCGATCGGTGCGCAGATCTATTATGCCGAGGGTGCGGAAGCCCTCGGCGCCAACATGGTCGAGGCGAGACCCACGATCATGACGGCGGTGCCGCGACTTTACGAAACGCTCCATGGGCGGATCACCGCCGGGATGAAGCGCCAAAGCGCCTTCAAGCAACGGCTTTTCTGGAAGGCGGTGGCGCTCGGCACCAAGCGTTATCGGACACCTCGCAGCCTCAGTTTGTGGGAGCGCTGCATCGACTTGGTGCTCGATTTACTCGTTCGAAAAAAGGTGAAGGCGCGTTTTGGCGGCCGGCTCAAGGCCCTCGTTTCGGGGGGTGCGCCCCTCAATCCGGAGGTGGGTGTCTTTTTCACCGCTCTTGGCCTCACGCTCCTCCAAGGCTACGGCCAGACCGAGGCAGCGCCGGTCGTGAGCTGCAATCGGCCCTCGAAGATCAAGCTCCACACCGTTGGCCCGCCGCTCGAGGACGTCGAAGTCCGGGTCGCGGAGGATGGCGAACTTCTCGTGCGGGGCGAGCTTGTCATGAAGGGATATTGGAACGATCCGGAGGGTAGCGCCCAAGCGCTTCGCGACGGTTGGCTCCATACGGGCGACATTGGCGTCATCGACGAGGACGGACATATCCAGATCACCGACCGCAAGAAGGACATCATCGTCAATTCTGGTGGCGACAATCTATCGCCCCAGCGCGTCGAGGGGTTTCTCACCCTTGAGCCCGAGATCGCACAAGCGATGGTTCACGGCGACAAGCGGCCATATCTTGTGGCCGTGATTGTCCCGCGAGCGGAATTTGCCGACGAATGGTCGTCCGCGAATGGCAAAAAGGCCTCGCTCGCCGAGCTGGCGGGCGACAAGGCCTTTCACGCTGCAGTGGGTGCGGCGGTTGAGCGGGTCAATGCGCGGCTCTCACCGATCGAGCGGGTTCGCCGCTTCATCCTCGCAGGTGGCGGCTTCGACATTGAGAACGGCATGCTGACACCCTCCCTCAAGATTCGACGCCACGTGATTAGGCGCGTTTACGGCGATGCGCTGGAGGGGCTTTACCAGGATCGCGGAGTCGAGTCTCGAACGGAGCATCCCTCCCGCGCAACGGGATTGTGACGGCCGCCAGACGGGGGAAATTCCCGAACCGGGCGCGCGGGCGCCGTGGACGCAATCTTGCGTTCTGTCCCCGGACTCTCTGGTAACATTGCCTTGCCCGCGATCCAAAACTACTCTCATCCGGCGTAACAAACCTGCCGGAGCGGCAAACGGGATTTAGCTCGGGGCATGGGAGGATCGTCATGGCGCTCGCCGCGGTAACACTCGATGACAAATATGAGCTGCAATCCGGCCGAGTCTTCGTGACCGGAACGCAGGCGCTGGTGCGCCTGCCCATGATGCAGCGCCAGCGCGACATGAAGGCAGGGCTCAACACGGCCGCCTTCATATCCGGCTATCGCGGCTCCCCGCTCGGCGGGTTCGACCAGGCCCTTTGGCAAGCAAAACGCTTCCTCGAAAAGAATCACATCCATTTTCAACCCGGCGTGAACGAGGACCTGGCCGCGACCGCGATCTGGGGCAGTCAGCAGGTGGGGCTGTTTCCCGGCGCAAAATATGACGGCGTCTATGCGATCTGGTACGGCAAGGGACCCGGCGTCGACCGCAGCGGCGATGTCCTCAAGCACGCCAATTTCGCCGGTAGCGCCCGGCACGGCGGCGTGCTGGTGCTGGCGGGCGACGACCACGGGGCGAAATCCTCGACGCTGCCGCACCAAAGCGAGCATGCCTTCGTTTCCGCGATGATCCCGGTCTTGAACCCGGCCGGCGTCCAGGAGTTCCTTGACCTCGGCATCTATGGTTGGGCGATGTCGCGCTACTCCGGCTGCTGGATCGCCTTCAAGACGGTTGCCGACACGGTCGAGAGCTCGGCCTCGGTCTATGTCGATCCGCATCGAATCGAGATCGTGACGCCGGGAGACTTTCAGATGCCGGAAGGCGGGCTCAACATCCGCTGGCCCGATCACTGGATGCCCCAGGAAGAGCGCTTGATGCGCCACAAACTTTACGCGGCCCTTGCCTTTAGCCGCGCCAACAAGCTTGATCGGGTCGTGATCGACAGTCCGAAACGGCGATTCGGTATCGTGACCACGGGCAAATCCTACCTCGACGTTCGCCAGGCGCTCGATGATCTCGGGATCGACGAGAAGCTCGCCGCGGATATCGGGTTAACCGTCTACAAGGTCGCCATGAGCTGGCCGCTTGAGCGAGACGGCGTGCGCCATTTCGCGGAAGGTCTCGAGGAGATCCTCGTGGTCGAGGAAAAGCGGGCGCTCATCGAGAATCAGCTCAAAGAGCAGCTTTACAACTGGCGCCCAGACGTAAGGCCGCGTGTGATCGGAAAGTTCGACGAGGAAAACGAAGCGCAACTTCCGTCTTATGACGAGCTCACACCCGCTCGCATCGCCCGGGTGATCGCGAAGCGGATCGCACGCTTTTACACGAGCGAGCGGATCAAGGACCGCCTCGGCTTCCTCGAAGCCAAGGAGCGCGCGCTGAAGGCGAAGGGACCGGACTTCAAGCGCATCCCTTATTTCTGCTCCGGCTGTCCCCACAATACCTCGACGAAGGTGCCGGATGGCAGCCGTGCATTAGCGGGAATCGGATGCCATTTCATGGCGATCTGGATGGATCGGGGAACGGCGACCTTCACGCACATGGGTGGCGAGGGCGTCACTTGGATCGGGCAGGTCCCCTTCACCGAGGAAAAGCACGTTTTCGCCAATCTCGGCGACGGCACCTATTTCCACTCGGGTTATCTCGCAATCCGTGCCGCCGTCGCCGCCAAGGCCAGCATCACCTACAAGATTCTCTACAACGACGCCGTCGCGATGACGGGCGGGCAACCGGTTGACGGCCAACTCACGGTTCCGAAAATCACCCAGCAGGTCTATGGCGAGGGGGTGCGTCGCATCGCGGTCGTGAGCGATGAGCCCGAGAAGTACGCGGTTGGGACCGAATTCGCGGCTGGCACGACAGTGCACCATCGCGACGAGCTCGACGCCGTGCAGAAGGAGCTGCGCGCGTGGCCGGGCGTCTCGGTGCTTGTCTACGATCAAACCTGCGCCGCCGAAAAGCGTCGCCGGCGCAAACGCGGCACGTTCCCCGATCCAGCGATGCTAGCCGTGATAAACGAGGCGGTATGCGAGGGTTGCGGCGACTGCGGCGTCAAATCCAACTGCCTGTCCGTGGTGCCTGTCGAGACCGAATTCGGCCGCAAGCGCCAAATCGACCAATCCTCGTGCAACAAAGACTTCTCGTGCGTAAACGGCTTCTGCCCGAGTTTCGTGACCGTGCACGGCGGAAAGCTCAGAAAAAGCAGGGCGGCGGCCGTCGCAACCGAACCCTTTGCAGACCTTCCTGCGCCAATCCTGCCCACGATCGGTACCGATCCCTACAACGTCCTCGTGACGGGCGTTGGGGGTACCGGCGTCGTCACGATTGGGGCGCTCATCGGCATGGCGAGCCATATCGAGGGAAAGGGCGTTTCCGTGCTCGACATGACCGGCCTTGCGCAAAAAGGCGGAGCCGTAATTAGCCACGTTCGCATTGCCGGAAGGCCCGAGGACATTCACTCGACGCGCATAGCGGCGGGCGATGCCAATCTCGTGCTCGGTTGCGACCTCGTCGTTGCGGCGGGCAGTGAAGCGCTCGGCAAAATGCGCGAAGGCCTCACTCGCGTCGTCATCAACAGCCACGAAACACCAACCGGCGATTTCACGCGCAACCCCGATCTCGTTTTCCCGGGTTCGGCCCTTGTGCAAATGGTCAGGGAAGCGGTCGGTGACCGGGCATTCGACGTTGTCGAAGGCACCCGGATCGCAACGGCGCTCATGGGCGATTCGATCGCGACCAACCTCTTCATGCTGGGGTTTGCCTATCAGAAGGGTTTCGTCCCGGTTTCGGACGAAGCGATCCTAAAGGCGATCGAACTCAATGGTGTGTCGCTCGAGATGAACCGGCAGGCGTTCCTCTGGGGCCGGCGCGCAGCGCACGACCTTGCCACGGTCGAGATGATCGCAGCACCCAAGGCCGTTGCGCCATCTAAGCGGATTTCACCCACGCTCGACGAAACGATTGAACGGCGTACCCAGGATCTTACTGCCTATCAGGATGCCGCCTACGCGGCCCGCTATAAACGTCTCGTTGACCGCGCCCGCGCTGCGGAAGCTCAAAAAGCCAAGGGCAAGAGCGGTTTTTCCGATGCGGTTGCGCGGTATTATTACAAGCTCCTTGCCTACAAGGATGAATACGAGGTGGCGCGGCTTTTTACGAGCGGCGATTTTGCAAAGGCGATCGACGAGCAGTTTGAAGGGAAATTCAAGCTCAAGTTCCATCTGGCCCCGCCGATCTTAGCGCGACGCGATGCAACGACGGGCGAGCTTCAGAAGCGTGCTTTTGGGCCGTGGGTGTTCAGCGCCTTCAGGTTGCTCGCAAAATTGAAGGGCTTGCGGGGGAGCTGGCTCGATCCCTTCGGCCGGACCGTCGAACGCAAGCGCGAGCGGGCACTCATCCCGGCATATGAAGCGGTGATCGAGGAACTCATGGCGGGACTTGATCATGGTAATTTCGCACTCGCGGTCGAAATCGCTTCGATTCCGGAACACATTCGCGGCTATGGGCACGTAAAGGACCGGCATATCGAGGACGCCAAAGCGCACGAAGCGGAATTACTTGCGGCATTTCGGGCACCGCCTTCCCACGCGACGGCCGCGGAGTAGCACAAGGTCCCGTGAAGCGAGCGTGGCTGATCTCTCCTGCTGACCGCGGCGGATCACGATACGGACTAAGAGCGAGGAGTCTTCGATGGCAGAGCAGGAAATAGCCGTTGTCGTAGGCGTTGGACCCGGTCTCGGGGCGTCCCTGGCGCGGCGATTCGCAAAGGCGGGCATGGCCGTCGCACTCGCGGCACGCACGCCGGACAAGCTGGCACCCCTGGCGAAAGAATTGAAGTCGCTCGGTGGACAAGGACGCGCCTACGCGTGCGACGCGACGGCCCCGCGCGAGGTCGAGAGTCTCTTCGGTCGCGTGAAGGCCGAACTCGGCATTCCGCACCTCGTGGTGCACAATGCAAGCGCATTCATGCGCAAGGGCATCCTCGATACCACGGTCGAGGAGTTCGAGCGCTGCTGGCGTGTGTCCTGTCTCGGTGGATTCCTGGTGGGCGCTGCGGCCGTGCGCGCAATGCTGTCTCGCGTCGAGGCCGGCGGAGCCGGAGGGACCATCGTCTTTACAGGCGCCACGGCAAGCTTGCGCGGTGGCGCCATGTTCCACAATTTGGCGGTCGGCAAATTTGGCCTGCGTGCCCTCGCACAAAGCATGGCGCGGGAGTTCCAGCCCAAGGGCATCCATGTAGCCCATGCCATAATCGACGGCCAGATTGCGGGCGAGCGTGCCGGCTACCGGCGCGATGAACGCGGACCCGATGCAATTCTCGAACCCGACGCGATTGCCGATGCGTATTATCAGGTCCATCGCCAGCCGAGGAGTGCCTGGACGCTCGAGTTCGATCTGCGGCCTTGGGTCGAAAAATTCTAGTGTGGCGAATCCGAAATTCGCCACATCTGGGTGCGGGACGTTGAGCGAATTTCGGATTCAAAGCCACACGAGGAATATATTGTATCGAGTGTGGTATTCGGATTTGAAGTTCCTAAACGCGGATGCCACCAAAATGCCAGGAACTTCAAATCCACCACACTAGGGTGCCCTCAGTTAAAGGCGAACCACGTTCTTTCTTCCAGCCCCATCGGAACCTTCGCGTCTACGATGTGGCTAGTCCACCCCATGCTTGACGATCCGTTTCGCGCTCGGTGCTCGTGAGCTGGCGAAGGACATCGTTCGGTCGGTAGGTGTCGCACTTTACATGATCGAAGGTACGGCCCTTCGTCTCTTTCGCAGGCCATGCGCATAATTTGACGATCGACGTGATGGGTATTATGCCGATACCATCATAACGTTCTTCGGTCCGCGGTTACGAAGCGCTCTTGGCCGTTAGGCTTCCACCGTAGACCTTCACGCACGTGCCTTTCGGGACGTATGCCCAAATCTCTTCACCCTTTTCTTGGGCGGCTTGTGTTTGGCCTGCGGGCATTGTGCTACCGGTCACAGACGCTCCGGCGTTTTTCGCGGCATCTGCCATATATGCGCAGCTATTGGAATCGGTTCCACACGCGGAAACGTCGTGAATGGAAACGCCATAGCATTTTTCATCGATCGGCTGATTGCTGCCGCTCTCGGCCGACACAGGCGTGGCGGTGACCGTAGCAATGGCAGATGCGATCAAGAGCGACAACTTCATGGCCAACTCCCGGCGAGGCGGCCCTTGAGACATAGGGCAAATGCCGGTTCTTTGCAACCGCTCCGCGCCGTCGGTTTCCCGGCCGCAAGCGATACGACGTATTGGAGTCGTACTTCAGCATTTCGCTTCACCGGGGCGTCGCGCCTTCGGTTATTTTTGCCTGGTATTCGCGGAACTCCGGCGGCCATTTGCTTTTGATGAAGGCAAGCACCGCCCATATTTCGTCGTCCGACAGCTGATCGGCGAACCCCATCATGTCGGTTTGATAGCCTGGAGGCGCATAAGCCGCGAAGCCATCCTTTACCATCCCGAAGAGTTCGTCGTCCGCATGGCGCCAAGTATGGCCGTGGTAATCGTGGGGCGGCGCCGGGTTGCGGCCATTGGGCTTGCGATTCCGCCAATTGGGCTCGCCCTCGAGGTTCTTGCCATGGCAGGAAGCGCATCGCTGCGCGTAGACCTCGGCGCCGAGCGCAACTTGCGACGGATTATCCGGATCTGCCTTGCTCGTGGGCGCAGCACTCAGCCAGGTCAACCACGCAGGCATCGCGGCAATCAGCGCTGCAAGGATGCAGAGCCGGGAGATCCGCCGCATCAGAGTGGAACCGGCGCAATAGCGGATTGGCAAATCCCACTCACATCCCAAGGGCGCGCTTGTAAATATCGAGAAGCGTTTCCTGCTCCTGCCTGTCGGAACTGTTCATCTTGCGCAGACGGATCACCTGACGCAGCACCTTGAGATCGAACCCACTGCCCTTTGCCTGGGCGTAGACGTCGCGGACATCGTCGGATAAGGCCTTTTTCTCCTCCTCCAGCCGCTCGATCCGCTCCACGAAGGAGCGTAGTTGCTCGGTCGCAATTCCGCCGACATCGGGCATCGTCTCGTTCTCCTGCCTATGACTCGCGTTGATCGCCGGGACGAGGACTCATAACGAGCGCCCCTGGTGCTGACAAGTCGCCTACGCAAGCTCCTCATTGCACACCGAGAATCCAACCCTCTTCGGCGAGGCACCCGAGGTTTTCCACAGCGCTCAGGCGACTCGGCCGTGCAAACCAACCGCGCAACTTGCCTCGGCGGTCCGCCTCGAGCAGGGTGTCGCGCACCGCCGCGACCTGCCGTGCGTCCTTGATCTTGTGAGGCTGACGTTCGGGCGAGAAGCGCCTTAAACTCGGCCAGATTTCCGCGTGAATGATGCCATCGAGCCACTCATCCCAATTCGTTTCGAACGGCCATATGTGGGAGCGATGAGCGAGTTCGGGGGCGGTCAGAAGCCGGTGCATGACAGGCAGCCCGAGAAGCGTCTGGCTCCCGACCGATCCGGCTCCGCCGAGCTTCCAGGTCGATTGCGGGTATTCACGCCGCTCGCGCAAAAACCGATCGACCGTGCGGTACTCGCCGAAATCGGCGCCGTCGAAGTGATCGCCCCGCAATCGCGGACGTTTCGTTGGCAGCGTCCGGTCCGCCTCCTTTGCAGGAACCATCCAGAACGGCCCCGGCGGGTTTCCCAACTCGCGATTGAGGCGGCGTGCGACTTCGAATCGGTTATTGCGATTGTCGGGTCGATCGTCGATCAGGGAGGCGAGATGTGCGGCAAGCTTGCGTCCACCCCCAAGGCCGGAACCTTTCGGGTAGGAATGCGGGAAATCGAAACCGACGAGAGCGTTGCCGCCGCATTCTGTCAGTAGGCCGAGCAAATGCCCGAATGCATCATGCCGTGTGCGGCAATAGCAAGGGCTGGGCCTTTTTTGTGGCGATCCCCAGGCGATCCATATCTGGTCGGCCGTCTCTGTTCGCGGGCCCGGATAGCTCGCGGCAGACCAGTCGACCATAACAATCAGATCGAAGAGGCGCGCCACGCAAAGGTCGGCGTGCGATCAGTGACGGCCGTGGCCGGATTTCGAAAAGGCGGCCTTCTGTTCGGCCGAGGCTTCTTTTTGGTACTTCGTCTTCCACTCGCCATAAGGCATGCCGTAAACGATCTCGCGAGCCTTCTCGTCCGGCAAGGCAATCCCACGCGCCTCGGACTCTTCCCGGTACCAGCGCGAAAGGCAGTTCCGGCAAAAGCCTGCGAGATTCATGAGATCGAGGTTTTGCACATCTACGCGCTCGCGCAAATGTTGTACGAGTCGGCGGAAGGCTGCGGCCTCGAGCTCTGTACGGATCCTGTCGTCGGTGTTCATGTCGTCCTCTTTCCAACCGTCCCAGCTATTTATGTAGGATCGCGGTTTGTCCGGTCAATCGAGACTGCGACGCGCCGCGGTTATGACCCAAGCGCCGCCAGGCGCTTGTCCACGTCTAGTCCATTCAAGGTCTCGGCGATCAGCATGTCGACGACCGCTTTCAGCGATTCGCTTTCGGTGGCGCCGGCCGCCTTCGCGTCTTCGAATGTCTTGATCTGCAGATGCGCCGAAGTGCCGCGCGCGATGATCGTGCGCGCGTGCGCTATTTCGGCCTCGCAGCCGAAATACGCGGCGTCGGGCGCCACAATGGCCAGGATCTCCTCGAGGAGTTCGGGATAAGGTACAATCACCCCTTTGCCGAAATCGACCAGGCCCCTGTCATACCCATAGCGTTGTGCGCGCCAACGATTCTCATTGACGAGCATCGAGGCATATCGTCGCCAGCGCTGATTGTCCCGCCGGAGTCGCCATAGCATCCGGAGCCAGCAACGATAGACGGCGGCGATCGCAATCGCATCTTCGAGGCGCGTACAGATATCCGTGATGCGCATTTCGAGAGTTGGGAAACGAGCGGATGGCCTGAGGTCCCACCACAACTTCGAGGCGTCCTCGATGATCCCGGCGTTGACTAGCACACGCACATGGCGCTGATACTCGCCCCAACTATCGAACTGTTCGGGCAATCCCGTGCGCGGCAATTCCGAGAACACGGCGATACGGTACGACATGAGACCCGTATTACTCCCGCGCCAAAAGGGCGAGGACGTGCTCAACGCCAGTAAATGCGGCAGCACGTAGCTCGCCTGGCTCATCAGGTCGATGCGCAAATCGTCGTCTGGAATCCCAACATGGACATGCATGCCGCAGATGATGAGTCTGCGCGCGACACCTTGAAGGTCGCGGGCAAGAATTTCGTAGCGCTCCTTCGAGGTTGGTCGCTGACTGTGCCAGCTCGCGAACGGATGGGTCGACGCGGCTATGATGGCAAGGCCGTGGCTCGCGGCGACGCCGGCAACAGTCTTGCGCATGCGTGCGAGCTCGGCGCGCGCCTCACCGAGGGTCGTACAGATGCGCGTGCCGACCTCGATCTGCGACTGCAGGAATTCGGGCGTAACCTGACCTTGGAGGAGTGCCTCGCACTCGGCAAGCATTGTCGGCGGCGCTTCGCTAATGAGGTCGCGGCTCGTGCGGTCGACAAGCAGATACTCCTCCTCCATGCCGACTGTGAAGGGGGGTTCCTCGACGTGCCGTGCCGTCTTGCTCACTTGAAATGTTCCACGCGATAAATCGAGTCCTCGCGCATGACGGGTGCGAGTGCATCGGCAAATCGCTCTGCCCACGCCGCGGCACCATGATTTGTATCGATCAAGTCCTGCCGAATTTCGACCGCGACGTGGGGGTAGCCATGGGCGACCGCGTGCGTCGTGACGCTGTAGCCCTTCGGTTCCCGGGCGGAGTAGGGTTGATTGTCGCCAACATCGAGGCCGGGGCTTTTGCGCAATTCCGCCATCAAGGGTAGCGCGACGCGGGGGTCGCGGTCCCACAGAATGCCGATCTGCCATGGACGCTCGAAGCCATCGAAGACTGGCGTAAAACTATGAATCGAGACGAGTCCTGGGACGCGCCGCCGTGCGCGGAAGCCTGCGAGAATTTCGTCGATCGCCGCGTGATAGGGATGGAAGAGCGCTTCCTGTCGCCGCTTCGCATCGATCGGTTCGAGCTGGCGATTGCCGGGGACAACGACACCGTCGCTTAGGATGGGGATCGATGACGGGTCGGTAAGTGCGCGGTTGCAATCGATGACGAGGCGCGAATAACCCGTCAGCGCGAGAGGCGCGTCGAAATGCTTGGAAAGCCAGCGCGCGACTTCGGCTGCGCCAATGTCCCATCCGATGTGCCGGCGTAGAAGTGTTGCCTCGAGACCGAGCGAACCGAGCGACATCGGCACGCGCCGGCTTGCATGATCGCAAATCAGAAGAAACGGTGCGGTACCCTCAAGATTGATGGTTTCGAAGGCTGGCGGTTCGTCGGCGCTCAAGAGTGGGGCGAATGGCTGCACAGGGTGGTCCCGGGATTGCTTCATCGTCTTCGTCATGAATCGCACTATAGTCGAAAGTGTTGCGCTTTGAAGCAGTCGAGCCATGCAGAAAGGTCGCTACGTCGGCGCGCGTCCGGCGTCCTATAACGACCCAATGACCGTATCCTCGCCGACAGCACCCACTGCGGACATTGGCGCGCCAGAGTCGGGTGCGGCGGCCCGGCTGCGTGCAACGCGCTTTGCCCTCGCGGCCCTCTTCCTGGGCGGCTTTGCAACCTCCTTGTCGGGCGTTTTCATCAAGCTCTCCGAACTTCCGCCGACGGCAACCGGGTTCTACCGCGTTTTCCTATCCACACCACTGCTGTTTCTTTGGCTACGGTGGGAGCGGCCGCGGCTCGACCCGCTCACGCAACCGAAGAGCTGGCGCGATCGTCGCGATCTCGTCGTGGCCGGGGTGCTCTTTGGAGTCAACACGACGTGCTGGTGCTGGTGCATGCGTTACACTTCGGTTGCAAACGGCCAGCTCATAACAAACATTTCGCCGATTTTCGTCTCGCTTGGCGCCTTTATCTTTTTGCGCGAGCGCTTCGGGCGGGTCTTTCTCGTCGGAATGGCCCTGACGCTCGCCGGCGTCGGCATGCTCATGGGCAAGAGCATAACACTCGGGGGCGAGGGGATTGTCGGGGATTTGCTCGCCGTGGCTTCGGCCTTCTTCTGGAGTTGCTATTTGATTGCGACCCAGAACTTGCGCCGACGCTTTTCGACCGCGACACTCATGACATGGACGGCCGCGATCTCCGCACTTCTCTTGCTCGCTGTCTCAAAAATTGTCGGTGACCCCCTCGTTCCCTTGACCTTCAAGGGCTGGGCGGCACTTTTCGGCCTCGCTTTCGTCTCCCAGGTCACCGGCCAAGGGTTGGTTACTTACGCGTTTTCCGGCCTTCCCGCGAGCTTCATCGCGATCGGCCTTCTTATCCAGCCGATCTATGCCATGATCGTCGCTTGGCCGGTTCTTGGCGAAGCGCCTACCCCAATCCAAATCGTCGCGGCGGGCACCGTGCTTACGGGTATCGTATTGGCGCGGCGCGGCAGCAAGTGAGTGATGCCCACCTGTTGCTTGACTTGCAATCCGGTCAAAAGTTAAATGCACGAGTGGTCTATTAATAATACCACTTAAAGGTAGCACCATGCACGATTCCGCTACGAGCGACGACGCTTCCTTCCGTCGCATCGCTCCTCAGCGCGTCTCCGACCGAGTTGCCAAGGAAATCGTCCGCCTCATCTCGACGGGTCAACTCGTGCCGGGTCAACGCCTGCCGGGCGAGCGAGAACTGGCGGTGCGCATGGCGGTGAGCCGGGTATCGGTACGCGCGGCTCTCCAACAGCTCAAAGCGCAGGGGCTGGTGATTTCAGTGCAGGGTGGAGGCACCCGGGTGAGGTCGTCCGCGGTCGAGCTAAACCGACCCCTGACCGAACTCTTGCGCTCGAACCTTGAGAATCTCCACGAGCTGGCGGAAATCCGCGCCATCCTCGAGATCTGGGCGGCACGGAGGGCGGCCGAACATGCGACCGTGGAGGACTTGGCGCAGCTCGATCAGCTTCTCGGCGCAATGAACGACGCCCAGCGCGCGCACACTTATAAGGCCGCCGATGACGTGCGTTTTCACCTTGCCGTGGCCAAGGCAAGCCACAGTGCGGTCTACATGCACCTCCTTTCCGTGATCCGCGATATTCTTACAACGATGCTCGAGTATCATCGTTACCAGCTTTTTTCCGACGCCGACGACGATCTCATGGTGAACACGCAACATCGTGCCGTGGTCGAGGCGATCCGCAGCCGCAACCCCGAGGCTGCGGCACAGGCGATGCGCAAGCACCTTGCCTTTGTCCTCGATCACTACAAAGAGGCGAGGCGGCGCCAGGCGGCCCCGACAAAGACCGCCGCGGGTGCCTGACCGTCAATCTTTGGACAACGACCGACGGAGGAGATTCAGGATGCTGTTCATGGTGATCGAGCGTTTCAAAAATTGCGACGGCAAAACCGTCTATCGCCGCTTCCAGGAGCGGGGCCGCGGCGCGCCCGAGGGCCTGAAGTATGTCGGAAGCTGGATCGAGCCCAATTTCGACCGCTGTTTTCAGATCATGGAATGCGATGACGCACGCCTCTTGCAACAGTGGTGTCTGTTTTGGGGCGATCTCATCGACTTCGAAATCGTGCCCGTGGTTCCATCGAATGAAACGCGCGAGGTGATCGAGCCGCTACTCTGATGCGGATGCTCTGCCGCCGAGGGCCGCCGTGATTTCGCCCGCAACGCGTTTTACGAGGGCGCCCAAGGTGGGAATGCGGTCGTCTGTGATCCGCGCCTTGGGACCCGAGAGCGAAATGGCGGCTAGCGGCTCGCCATACTCGTCCAGGATCGCAGCGGCGACGCAGCGCAGGCCAACCGCTTGCTCTTCGTCATCGAGCGCATAGCCACGCTTGCGCGTTATCGTGAGTTCCTCCTTGAGGTGCTGGGGCGTGTCGATCGTGTTTGCGGTAAGGCGGGAAAGCCCGCGCCGATGCAGGATGGCGCTTACCTCCGAATCCGAAAGTGCGGCGAGAAGTGCTTTGCCCACGCCGGAACAGTGGGCGCCGATCCGCCCGCCGGGTGGGGCCAAGGCCCGCATCATTTGCCGGCATTCGACCTGCGAGAGAAAGATCACCTCGCCCGCATCGAGCATGGCGAGGTTGACCGACTCGCTCGATTCCTCCATCAAGCGGCGCATGAACCGGCGCGCCACTGTCACGAAATCTCGATCGCGCAGGAACGCTGTTCCGACCGAGAATGCCTTGACGCCGACATACCAAAGCCCTCGCTCCTCATCCTGATGGACGAACTTCATCTTTTCGAGGCTCTTAAGGAGGCGATGAGTCGTCGACGGCGCAAGGCCGACGCGTTGCGCCAAATCCGTCAAGGATATGCCGTAGCGTTCTTCCGAAAGCCGTTGGAGCAAGGTCAAACCACGCGTGAGCGATTGGACGTGCCCGGAGCCTTCGCCTGGCGCGCGGCGCGGGGTCCGGCCGCGTCGACGCGGCAATACCGTCAGGTTGTCCGGCATGCGCTTCCCCCAAAGTTTTTGATTAGAGCGTTTGAATTCAGACTGTAATCGCTTCGTTTTCCCCAAGCAATCGATGCCGACGGGAGGATCGTAACGCCGGCAATTCCCGGCACCGTCCCTTCGGTACGGCTCGCGCGCCAGAAGTGATAAATATAGGGCTGTTAGCGGAAGCGCGCTTCTCATGCGGTCACGCTTGTCTTCGCCACAGCGAGGTCTTGGGGGATGCAATCCTCCGCCCCGAAATGGGCGTTCAGCCTATGCAATTTGACCGCGTGCAATTCCGATGGCGTGCGTCTATGACTCTCACCAACCATGATCGTTCATTCGCGTCACCCCCGCCGCAACCAAGAATAAAGGGCTTTCGACCATGCCAAAGCTAGCCGCCAATCTCACCATGATGTTCAACGAGGTGGATTTTCTCGCCCGCTTCGAAGCGGCCGCCAAGGCGGGCTTTAAGGCCGTCGAATACCTTTTCCCTTATGCATACCCGGCGGACGAGATCGCCGGACAGCTTGAACGGTATGGACTTCAACAGGTTCTTTTCAACCTCCCGCCCGGCGACTGGGACAAGGGCGAGCGCGGCATGGCGATCCTGCCCGACCGGATTTCCGAATTCAAAGACGGCGTGGCGCGCGCCATCCAATACGCGAAGGCACTCAAGTGCCCGCGCATCCACGTCATGGCAGGCGTTGCTCCTTCCGGCGTCCACCCGGCGCGTCTGCGGGAGATTTACGTGAGCAACCTCAAATACGCGAGTGCGGAGGCCGCCAAGGCCGGCCTTACGGTGCTGATCGAGCCGATCAACACGCGCGACATCCCGGGCTATTACCTTTGCACCTCGACCCAAGCGCTCGCCGTAATCGGCGCCGTGGGAGCTGCCAATTTGCGTCTGCAATACGACATTTACCACGCACAGATCATGGAAGGCGACCTGGCCCACACCCTCGAGAAGAATCTAGGCGTCATCGGCCACATCCAGATCGCCTGCACGCCGGGCCGACACGAGCCGGGAACGGGCGAAATCAACTACCACTTCCTGCTCGGTTTCATGGACAAGGTGGGCTATCCGGGATGGGTCGGCTGCGAGTACCGCCCCGCGGGCGACACGGTTGCCGGGCTCGCTTGGGCCAAAAGCTACCTCGGCGCGAAGTAGCCGGAATCAATCCAGTACTGTGGAGGAACGACAATGACCCAAGTGGGTTTCATCGGGCTCGGCATCATGGGACGACCGATGGCCGGGCATCTGCAAAAGGCGGGGCACAAGCTCGCCGTCGTCAAGCACAGAAGCGAACTGCCGAAAGAGATCGTCGAGGGCGGTGCTGTGGCTTGCAAATCCGGGAGGGAAGTCGCGGAGCGCTCGGAGATCGTCATCGTCATGGTGCCGGATACGCCGGATGTGGAGCGCGTCTTGTTCAGCTCTGGCGGCGTCGCCGAAGGGCTGAGCAACGGCAAGCTCATCATTGACATGAGTTCGATCTCGCCGACCGCGACGCGAGACTTCGCCAAGCGAATCAATGAAAAGGGCTGCGATTATCTCGATGCCCCGGTCTCCGGCGGAGAAGTCGGCGCCAAAAACGCGGCCTTGACCATCATGGTGGGCGGCCCGGAAGGGGCGTTCGAGCGCGCGAAGCCCCTTTTCGAGCTCATGGGAAAATCGATCACGCTCGTCGGCAACGCCAACGGCGACGGGCAGACCTGCAAGGTCGCGAACCAGATCGTCGTCGCGCTTACGATCGAGGCAATCGGCGAGGCCCTCGTATTCGCGTCCAAAGCAGGGGCCGACCCCGCCAAGGTTCGCCAAGCCCTGTTGGGCGGCTTTGCGGGATCGCGCATTCTCGAGATTCATGGCCAGCGTATGATCGAGCGCACGTTCAATCCGGGCTTCCGCATCGAGCTTCACCAGAAAGACCTCAATCTGGCATTGCAATCGGCCCGGCAATTGGGCGTGAGCCTTCCGAACACCGCGACAGCACAGGAACTTTTCAACGCCTGTGCCGCGATGGGCGGGAAAGGCTGGGATCACTCGGCGATGGTGCGGGCACTCGAAACGCTCGCCAGCCACGAGGTCGCGAAAAAATCTTGACTCCGAGCCGGCAGGATGCGCGTGGGTTCCTGCGCGCGCTTTTCGATGCGGGCATAGCGGCAGCGCAGCCCGCGGTTTGCGTACCGCCCTATCTGCCCGCACGGCCGAAGGGCCGAACGGTCGTGGTCGGTGCCGGAAAGGCAGCAGCGGCGATGGCGCTCGCCGTCGAAGGACATTGGCACGGCCCGCTCGAGGGCATCGTTGCAACGCGCCACGGCCAAAAGCTCCCGACTCGCCGAATCGAGATCGCGGAAGGCTCCCATCCCGTACCCGACGCCGCAGGCGAGGCGGCAGCGAGGCGGATGATCGAGCGTGTAAAGGGACTTGGCCCCGATGATCTCGTTCTCTGCCTTATATCGGGAGGTGCATCGGCCATTCTGACGCTTCCCGCACCGGGCTTGACCCTTGCCGACAAGCAGGAGGTCAATCGCGCACTGCTGCGCTCGGGTGCTTCGATCCATGAGATGAATTGCGTTCGCAAGCATCTCTCGGCGATCAAGGGCGGACGTCTTGCCGCCGCATGCGGAGACGCTCAGGTGCTGACCCTCGCCATCTCCGATGTTCCAGGGGACGAACCAAGCGTGATCGGCTCGGGACCGACCGTGGCCGACCCGACGACATTCGCCGACGCGCGCGCGATCCTTGCGAAGTACCGAATCGTGCCTCCTCCTGCCGTCGCCAGGCGTCTCGCGGCGGGTCCCGACGAGGAGACACCCAAGCCCGGCGACCCGCACCTTGCTCGCGCTCGCTATCAGCTCGTCGCCGCACCACAGACCTCCCTCGAAGCGGCAGCGGCGCGCTCGCGTGAGGCGGGGGTTGTGCCCCTCATCTTGAGTGATTCGATCGAGGGCGAAGCACGCGAGGTAGCCCGCGCCTTTGCGGCAATTTCGCGCCAGGCGGCCAAACGGGGGCAGCCGGCCGCCGCGCCATGCGCGCTGCTGTCGGGCGGGGAAGCGACCGTGACGGTGCGCGGCAAAGGCAAAGGCGGGCGCAACACCGAATTTCTGTTGGCGCTCGCCCTGGCACTCGACGAGCACCCCGGCATTCACGCGCTCGCAGGCGGCACCGACGGCATGGACGGGACGGAAGACAATGCGGGCGCGCTCGTCACTCCAGACACGCTAAGCCGCGCCCGACACCTCGGCCTCGATCCTCGAGCTTTTCTCGAACGCAATGACGCATATAGTTTCTTCGCATCGCTTGGCGACCTTGTCGTCACGGGAGCGACACATACGAACGTGAACGATTTCCGCGCGATCCTCATCGACGGGAGCCGCTCAGCCGGCTAAGATTCCTCCATGCGCCGCAAACGCAAGGCCAAGATCGTCGCGACGCTCGGGCCTTCGAGTTCGAGCTATCCAATCATTCGCGCGCTCTTCGAAGCGGGAGCGGATGTATTCCGCTTGAACTTCAGTCATGGCACCCAAGGGGACCACAAGGAACGCTTCAGCCACATCCGGCGCCTCGAGCAGGAATCCGGCCGCCCGATCGGCGTGCTCATGGACCTCCAGGGACCGAAGCTTCGTGTCGGACGTCTCGAAGGCGGAAGAGTAACGCTCGAACAGGGAAAGCCCTTCCGCCTCGACCTCGCACCCGAAATCGGCAATGCGTTGCGCGCGCCCTTGCCGCACCCGGAAATTTTCGCGGCGATCGAGCCAGGTGCCGATCTTCTGCTCGACGACGGCAAGATGCGCTTGCGGGTTGTTCATTGCGGCCCCGCCTTTGCCGAGTGCGAGGTGATCAATGGAGGCGAGCTCTCCGACCGCAAGGGCGTCAATGTGCCGGGCGTCGTGTTGCCGATCTCGGCCCTCACCGAGAAGGATCGATCCGACCTTCAATACGGGCTCGACCTCGGTGTCGACTGGGTCGGTTTGAGCTTCGTCCAGCGTCCGGAGGACATTGCCGACGCGCGCCGCTTGGTCGCGGGTCGCGCGGGCATCATGGCGAAGCTCGAAAAGCCCGCGGCCATCGAACGGCTCGAGGAGATCGTCGAGCTTGTCGATGCGGTGATGGTTGCCCGAGGCGATCTCGGCGTCGAGCTGCCGCCCGAGGATGTGCCATCCCTTCAACGGCAGATTGTGCGCGTCTGCCGGTTCGCCGGGCGCCCCGTCATCATCGCGACGCAGATGCTCGAATCGATGATCTATACGCCGACGCCAACAAGGGCCGAGGCGTCGGACGTCGCAACCGCGGTTTATGAAGGTGCCGATGCCGTGATGCTTTCAGCCGAAACGGCGAGCGGGAGATTTCCCATCGAGGCGGTCACCATGATGGATCGAATCCTGGGTCGCGTGGAGCGCGATCCACGCTATCGCCGCATTATGGACGCGGAGCATCCGGACCCCGAGGCGACACCCGCGGACGCGATCACCGCCGCAGCACGGCAGGTCGCCATGACCATCTCCGCCGCCGCCATCGTCACCTACACGACATCCGGATCGACTGCACTTCGCGCCGCGCGGGAACGTCCGGACGTGCCCATCCTTTGCCTCACGCCAAAGATCGAGACCGCACGCCGACTTGCACTCGCTTGGGGTACTCACTGCGTCAACACCGAGGATGTGCACAGCATCAGCGAAATGGTCGAACATGCAGGCTTTCACGCGCGCCAGGAAGGTATTGCAAGCACGGGCGACCGGCTGGTCACGACCGCGGGCATGCCCTTCGGCACGCCCGGCGCCACCAATCTTTTGCGCATCTCTTGGGTAACGGATTGAACGAGCTCGATCGTCCGTTGCCGTCGGATGCAGAAAATCGCAATAAAAGCAGGGAGGATCAGATGCTCGAGACGACGATTGCCGGAAGCCTGCCGAAGCCCCATTGGCTTGCCGAGACCGAGAAGCTTTGGCCGCAATGGCGCTGGAAGGGAGCTGAGCTCGAACAGGCCAAGCGCGATGCAACACTCATGTGGCTCAAGGAAGAAGAAGGAGCCGGAGTGGACATCGTGACCGACGGCGAACAGTTCCGCCAGCATTTCGTGCACGGTTTTCTCGAGCACATCGATGGGATCGATTTCGAGCACAAGCGCCGCATCGGGATTCGCGACAATCGCTACGAAGCGAATTGCCCGGTCGTCGTCGGGCCGGTCGCGCGAAAACGCTCGGTTCACGGCGAGGAGGTTCGCTTCACCCGGCGCAATACCGCACGCAAGCTCAAATTCACCATCCCGGGGCCGATGACGATCGTCGACACGCTCGCCGACGCCCATTATGACGATCGGCGTAAGCTCGCCGCCGCATTCGCGCGGATCATCAACGAGGAGGCGAAAGAGCTTGAGGCGGCGGGCATCGATGTTCTGCAGCTCGACGAACCGGCCTTCAATGCCTACCCCCACGACGCGCTCGAATGGGGCGTCGCCACCCTGGAGCGCGCGATCGAGGGTCTAAAAATCAAGACCGCGGTTCATATCTGCTACGGCTACGGCATCAAGGAGAACGATGAGTGGAAGAAGACGCTCGGCTCCGAATGGCGTCAGTACGAGGAGTTCTTCCCCGCACTCGCCAAGAGCAAGATCGACCAGGTCTCGCTCGAATGTGCAGCCTCCCGCGTGCCGATTTCGCTTCTGGGACTACTCCGCGGCAAGGACGTGATGGTTGGCGTGATCGACGTGGCGAGTCGCAAAGTCGAGCGGCCGGAGGACGTCGCGAACCTGATCAGGCGCGCAAGCGAATACGTTCCGGTCGAGCACATCGTTCCTTGCACCAACTGCGGAATGGCGCCGCTGCCGCGCGATGTCGCGCTCGGCAAGCTTCAAGCGCTTGCTGCGGGTGCTGCCCTCGCACGCAAGGAATTCAAGGTCGGCTGAGGCAAACAACACGCGGTCGTCGAATTTGTCCCTGACGCCTTTCCTCGGCGGCAAGGCCCGGCCATCGGCACTCCTTCTGCGGAAGACAAAAGCGAATTCACGTGGGGCTGTGGGTAGGGGCTCACAACCCCTCCCCTCTTCGACCATCAGCGGTCGGCACCCTGTTGCGTCGTGGATTGCCGTTGCTGAATGACATGCTCGGCTTCCCGCCCGATAAGCTCCTGAAGGTGATGTGCCGCCCACTCGAAGGTGCCGACGCCATAGGAGAGAGATCGCAGTTCAATGATCATATCGCGGATTTCCGACTGCGGGATGTAGGCGGTCGTCTCATCCCAGCCTTTCCAGCTGTCCTTCGCGCTGAAAGCAAGAATCTGGCCACGTCGACCGGTGATGAGCCGCTGCACGTTGGCTGTGAACTCTGCCGGCGCCGAGACCTTCACCTCGAGGATCGGCTCGAGAAGTACGGGATCGCATTTCGGCATGCCCTCGCTCATCGCGATCCGCGCGGCCATGCGGAATGCCATGTCCGAGCTGTCGACCGAATGAAATTGTCCGTCGAACAGTGTCACGGACAGGTCGACCACCTCGAAGCCGAGTGGGCCACGGCCGAGGTAGTCGCGCACACCATGCTCGACCGAAGGGATGAACTGGCGCGGTACCGCACCCCCGACGATCTTGTCGACGAATGTGAAACCCGCCCCACGCGGCAGTGGTTGAATTTGAACCTTGACGTCGCCAAATTGGCCGTGCCCCCCCGACTGCTTCTTGTGGCGCGCGTGCTGGCTGACCGGCTTACGGATCGTTTCCTTATAGGGAATTTGCGGCGAGCGGCCCTTGACCAAGAGCTTGAATTTTTCTTTGAGGCGGTCGATTGCAATCTGGATGTGCATCTCGCCCTGACCCCACAGCAAGAGTTCGTGGGTATCCTGCGTCTGCTCGAATGAAAGCGAGGGGTCTTCCTCCGTGAGTTTCTGGATCACGGTCGTAAGTTTGACTTCGTCATTGCGATTCTCCGCCTGAAGAGCGGAGGCGAACAGGGGCTTGAGCGGGGCCGGCCACGGCTCGGCCCCTTCGATGGGCTTGCCCGACGCCGTGAGCAGCTGCCCGGTTCGCACCTTTTCCATGCGCCCCAATGCCACCACTTCGCCCGCGACTGCCTTCACCTGCTTGGTCGTTTGGTGGCCGAGCATTGTGAAAAGCCCGCTCACACGCTCCCCACCGAGAACGTCACCGTCGGTTATCTCTCCGCGCCAGATCCGCGCAATCGAGAATTTCCCCGCATGGGGCATGTGGTAGATCTTGAACACGCGTGCGCAAGCTTCGCCCTGCGGCGCGATGCCGTGGCGCTCAGCCGTGGCCTCGGGCTGGGGTGCTTCGTGGCGGAGCGCTTTCAGGAGCCGGCGCACGCCATGATCGCGCTCGGCCGCACCGAGGAAGACGGGTACCAGCTTGTCTTCCTGGACCGTGCGAGCGAGCTGCTTGTAGATGACGCCCTTTTCGGGGACCATGTCCTCAAGAAGCTGCTCAAGGAGCGCGTCGTCGAAATCGGCGAGGGTTTCAAGCAGTTCCTGCCGTCTCTGCTGCTCTTGCGCCTTCTCGCCTTCAGGCAATTGCACGAGATCGGAGGCGCCGCCGGGCTTGTATCGATAAGCGCGCTCGCTCACCAGATCGATGTAGCCGGTGATCGTTTCGCCATCGCGGATCGGCACTTGGCGCAACACCAGGTGGCGTTCGGAAACGGCCTGGATCGCCTCAATGACATCGCGCACGCGGCTCGCGGCTGTGTCCATCTTGTTTATGAACACGACGTGGGGAATCCGATGGTCGTCGAGGAATTTGAAGATGGGTCCGATCGCGAGCGCGCGCTCCAAAAGGGGTTCGACGACGATGACGGCGATGTCCGCGACCATCAAGGCGTTCTCGGTTTCCTGAAGGAATTCGATCGAGCCGGGACAGTCGAGGATCGTCCACCTGTCGCCGAGATAGCTTGTGTTTGCAATGTTGACCTCGCTCGACATCTGACGCGCCCGCGCCTCCGGCGCGGAATCTCCGACCATGTTGCGTTCCTTGGTCGAACCTTTACGCGGTATGGTGCCGGTAACGGCGAGGATGCTCTCCAGCAACGTCGTCTTCCCGCTGGTATAAGGTCCGACGAGGGCAACGCAACGGGGTCCATTCTGGCTCACGGTCGCTCTCCCTGATGATGTGCTATGCCTGACCTCTTCGTGGGCCATGCGGAACGCCCGCCCGCGACGGGACCGTGTCCGGGCCGCTCAAATTTCCAAAATCTAATGTTTTCAATAGGCGGGCCTCGATGCAAGGAGAATCGCGGCTATTGCCGACCCCGCTCGCTCCTGCAGTCGCACCTAGGTTGGCGAATCCGAAATTCGCCACATCTGGGTGTGGGATCGAGAGCGAATTTCGGATTCGAAGCCACACTGGTAATACGTTGTATGTAGTGTGGTATTCGGGTTTGAAGTTCCTAAACGCGGATGCCACCAAAATGACAGGAACTTCAAATCCACCACATTAGCACTACCCATTCAAAGCGGATGGGCCCGCGGCAGGTGGGATTTCAGCTCTTACCCATCTCGTAGATCTTAAGGGCCGTGTGAATGAAATGGTGGATGGGAGTCGGTACCTTGGCTTTGTCGCCCATACGCGCGACCGCACCCGAAAGCCAGTTGAGTTCCAAGCGGTTGCCTCGCTCGAGATCGACGAGCATTGATGACTTCATCTCGGCCGGCATGTTAGCCATCATGACTTTCTGCCTCTCGATAAAGTCGGCACCGAGGTCAATACCTCTGGCTGAGGATACGGCGATCACTTCGCGCACGGCATCGACGAGAAGTTCGCGCGTCGCAGGTTCGGCCCTGATCGGGCCCATCGGTGTGCGCGTCAAGCACGTGACGCCGCTGAAAGACGCCAGGAGGGCGAATTTTCCCCACAAATCCCGCACGATATTGTTCGAGAGGTTTGCATCGATGCCCGCCGCTCTGCACGCAGCGAGAAAGCGCTCCCCTCGCGCGCGCGGCTTTCCGTCGAGTTCGCCGAATGAGATCCGCGCAATCGTCCCCGTATGTTTGATGAGTCCGGGCTCGCCAATCGTCGAGGCGATAAATGCTACCCCGCCCATTACATGACGCCCGCCAAGAAGCGGGATCAGCCGATCTTCGCTGTCAACCCCATTCAAAAACGATATGACCGCGGTGTCGGGGCCTAGGAGGGGCTTACAGAGAATGCCCGCTGCTTCCGTGTCCCACAATTTCACGGCGAAGATGACAATGTCGACCGGGCCGATATCTTCAGCCTTATCGGTTGCGTTGGCCGGACGGATGCGAAGGTCGCCGTTGGCGCTCTCCACGCGCAAGCCGTGTTGCCGGATCGCCTCGAGATGGCGTCCGCGAGCGACAAAATGTACGTCCTCACCAGCCGCCGCGAGCCGCGCTCCAAAATAACCGCCTACGCCGCCCGTGGCCACGACCGCGATCTTCATCGAGATTGCCCGTCAGCTGAGGTTCCCGCACGCGCGCTGGATTCGCCGGCAGGCTTCCTCGAGGGCAGAGGTCGATGTCGCGTAGGAGATTCGGAAATGCGGTGCAAGGCCGAATGCGCTCCCTTGCACAACGGCCACTCCCTCCGCTTCGAGGAGATAGGTTACGAAATCCTCGTCGGTCTCTAGTGTCTCCCCGTTTGGCGCCTTGCGTCCGATCGTCCCGGCACAGCTCGGGTAGACATAGAACGCGCCCTCGGGCTTCGGACAGTGGAGCCCCTTCGCCTGATTGAGCATCGAGACGACAAGGTCTCGCCGCTCCTGGAATACCTTGTTGTGCTTTGGAATGAAGTCTTGAGGACCATTCAAGGCTGCGACTGAGGCCCACTGGCTTATCGAGGAGGTGTGGCTCGTGCTTTGCGACTGCACCTTGTTGATCGCGTTAATAAGCCCGATCGGCCCACCCGCGTAGCCGACGCGCCAACCGGTCATGCAATAGGCCTTAGAAAGTCCGTTCACCGTCAGCGTCCGCTCATAAAGCCTCGGCTCGACTTCGGCGGGTGTTGTGAACTTGAAGTCGTCATAAACAAGATGCTCGTACATGTCGTCGGTCATCACCCAGACATGCGGATGGCGCAAAAGCACGTCGCAGAGTGCGCGCAGTTCCGCCCGCGTATAGGCGGCCCCCGTCGGATTGCTCGGCGAATTGAGGATGACCCACTTCGTTTTCGGCGTGATGGCGCGCTCGAAATCCTCGGGCGTCATCTTGAAGCCATTGGCAGCTGGGCAGTCCACGAAGACCGGCGCCCCCTCGCAGAGGAGGACGATATCCGGATAGCTCACCCAATAAGGTGCTGGGATGATCACCTCATCGCCGGCCTCGACCGTTGCCACGATCGCGTTGTAAAGGACCTGCTTGCCGCCGCAACCAACTGTGATCTGGTCAGTCGTGTAGTCGAGACCGTTCTCGCGCTTGAACTTGGCGCTGATTGCCTTCCGAAGTTCGATAATGCCGTTGACGGCGGTGTACTTCGTCTTGCCTTCGCGCATCGCTTTTGCGGCTGCGTCCTTAATGTGGTCGGGCGTGTCGAAGTCGGGCTCCCCGGCGCCAAGGCCGATTACGTCGCGCCCCGCCGCCTTGAGCTCGGCCGCCTTGGTGGTCACGGCGATCGTCTGCGAGGGCTTGATCCGGGCGAGTCGCGAAGCAAGGAAAGACACGGGGTTTCGGTCCTTTCAGCCAGCGGTCAAATGCGGATGTTCGCGGGATCGCACCCTACGACGGCGCTCCGCCGCATTCAAGGGGCGGCAACCAACAAACGCCGCCAAAATTGTCGCCGTGACAATTCGGACCAGTGTGGTATTCGGATTTGAAGTTCCTAGACGCGGATGGCACCAAAATGACAGGGACTTCAACTCCACCACACTAGCCTTGCGCGGCACCTCCCGGTCGCTCCTTCGGGTCTTTCACCGCGGTCATGCCCTGCACATTCATCGGCCTTTCCTTGGGCACGCAGAGAACGTTGATCGCGACCGTGTTGGGGAAGACGTTCGCGGCGATACCAAAGAAATTATTGGCATCATAATAGGGCGGGGTATGCCACCAGACGCGATAACCCGCCTCGAACAAGTGTCGGAGCAGCGCTTCGGAGTTGTTCTTCCGGTCGTTCTCGACATAGAGGATTGGACGGTGGCGTCCGATTGTGTCGGCGGCACCCAATAGCACCTCGCGTTCCATCCCCTCGACATCGATCTTGATGAAATGGCACGCGTCGAGCGCCAGCGAATCGAGCGTGATTACGTCCACCCGGTCCATCGCCGCGTGCTCGCCCGGCACGAGGGCCAGGGCGCCGAGATTATTCGGCCGATCGAGCAAAACACGCGGCACCGAAATTGCGCCCGGCCGCGAGCCTGCGGCGGCCAATATTGTGCGCACGTTCGCGAGATCGTTCATCGCGACGTTACCGCAGAGCATGTGAAAGATGCCCCGTTGCGCCTCGATCGCGACGGTCCTGCCCGCGGGCCCAACGGCCTGCGCCATCGGGATGGTAAGGGCGCCGATGTTGGCGCCCACATCCACTACCGTCATGCCGGGCCTCAGCAGGTCAATGGCCAAGCGCGCTTCGTGCACGCAATACTCGCCGTAGAGATCGAGCGAGCGGCCGATATAGCTATCGTTCAGATTGTACATCATGGGGCCAAAGCGCGTGTTTTTCACGCGCAGCAAGCGCGATTGGATCAAAGGGGGCAACAAGGGACGAACTCCGGCTCGATCGGCGGCTAGCCATAAGGTACCGGACCGTCATAGCACACGCAGAGGTTTGGCAAAAGGCTTCGGATTCGCGCGTTTATTTAAGGAGGAATCCGCCGCCAAGGAGATCGTCCGTTTCGACCGTGTAGCGCGCCGTACCGGTATAGTGAGCGCGGCCGCCGACCTCGACGGTGACGGCCTCGTGCCCGCCGGCGGTGGCGCGGCGCACGGCTTTACCGGTGAAGATCGCGCCGGTGATGCTTTCAAATTTGCGCGTTTGCCCAAGCGCGATCTGGCCGCGCGCCACCTGCACGGCAATGCGGGCCGTGACCCCACTTCCTGTCGGACTGCGATCGACCTCTCGCGCCGCAAAAACGCAGACGTTAGCGGTTGGCGCCTCTTCGAAGGCATCGCGGCCGTCCGTCAGGATTGTGCCATAGAGGAATGCAAGGTCGGGATCGCTTGGGTGGTCGAGCTTGATTTGGGCCTTTGCAGCCTGGGTCACTCGGTCTGCCGCTTCGGTGAGATCGGCGACCCGTGAGCCGCGCACCGAGAGGCCGAAGACACGTGCAGGAACCAGAACGTAGTACGCGCCGCCGTAACCGATATCGACCTCGACCGGGCCGTGTCCTGGCACCTCCACCACGGAACCGAGGGCAAAGGCGTAGGCTGGGACACTCTCAAAAACGACGGCACCGGTAACCGGGCCGCTCGGTCCGTCTTCGACCTCGACGCGCACGCGCACGAGGCCGCAGGGGCATTGGAGCTTGACCTCGGTCTCCGGTGTGCGCCGCATGACGATGCCGCGATCGACCGCGTAGCGGCCCAGTGCAATCGTCGCGTGGCCGCACATCGTGGAGTAGCCTTCATTGTGCATGAAGAGTACGGCCATGTCGGCCTCGGGCAGGTCCGGCTCGACCGGGATCACACCATACATGTCGTAATGTCCGCGCGGCTCGAACATCAGCATGCGTCGAACTTGATCAAGATTCTCGCGCACGTACCGCCGTTTATCGAGGATGGTCCGACCCTCGATCGGCGGATAACCTTTGGTCACGATGCGCACCGGCTCCCCACCCGTGTGCATCTCGACGGTTTCGATCTGAATATGGTTCGTCATCGCTGGGATTATGGCAGAGGAAATCCCCCTTGCCATCCCATGACCGGGAAAGCAAAGGACCCTTAAATCGAGCACCGCGAAGCGCCGATGATCTCGGCAAACTTCGCGGTGATTTCCGGCTGTCACTGGCGTTCGACGCGTCCGCCGCGTTCGCACACCGCGATTTATGTCCTTTCACATGCGATCGAGTGACTTGTTCGTCAGCGGCCGTCCGTTAACATCACCAGCCCGTTATCACGTTTTCCCAAAATTTGACTATATCGATGCCACGGACAAACTGGCCGACCGGCTGGAAGAAATTATTCGATAGCCAGACTCCCGCGGCAACAACCGTTTCTTTTGCACCGCCACCGTTGACTTCCTCGAGTTCATTTATGGTCAACTCGCGCACCAATTCGATATTCTCTTTCCCCTCAGCGCCCATGACTTTCTCCGATGGGTATGTCCACGTTCTTCGCGCCCGCCGCCATTCGCGCCGGCGCATGCTCGATCGGTTGGATGCTAGCAACATTGCGTCTAATAAT